>ENA-OQCF01000298-OQCF01000298.1-human-gut-metagenome-genome-assembly--contig:-NODE-298-length-19087-cov-5.129114_pt1 | contig 19087 bp, 29 predicted proteins | sample MGYA00242756_ERZ504573 | MGnify/ENA primary metagenome ERZ504573 (study PRJEB26092, sample SAMD00036240) | human gut metagenome | host: Homo sapiens | study: EMG produced TPA metagenomics assembly of... | reverse complement strand
AGACGCAGGGAGCCGCAACCCGCCGCCTCCCGCGCCTCGAAAGTAGCGGAGACCTTGCCGCGCTGAACACGCGGCATTTGCTGCGCAAACCGGTCTGCGCTTAAAAGCCCCACTGGGGCTTTCATGCCCTGCGGGCACCGCCGTCCTTTCTGGTTCTCTTTTGGCACACAAAAGAGAACTTATCCGGTGGAGAAGAATTGCATAAAAGTCAAGAAATCTGTTCCACTCGAATACGCTCTGTATGGGAAGCATTGCTCTAAAAAAAGAACCCAAAAAATCCATAGATTTTCTGGAGTTCAAAAATTCATATAATGTGATCTCAGCCCTGCTTTTTCCAGCGGCGCATCACGCCCATGCCAAGCGCATAGGGGCCGGTGTGCACGGCAATGGTGCAGCCGATCTGCAACAGGCCCACTTCGCACTGTGCGCCGGGGTACTTTGCACGCAGGCCGCGCGGGTCTGCATCCACAGGCGCTTGCCTTCCTCTTCGTCGTAGCCGTAGCCTACGGTGATGCGGTAGTCGTCCGGGGTGCCGCCGTGGGCATCCAGATAGTTCATCAGCTGTTCCAGCGCTTTTTCAAAGCTCTTCTGTCGGCCGCGTGCCACGCCGCCGGAGAAGATCTCGCCATCCTTGAACAGGATCATCGGCTTGATGCCCAGCATGTTGGCTGCACGGCCCGTCACCTTGCCAATGCGGCCGCCCTTGATGAGATAGTCCAGATTGCCTACCGTGAAGAAGATCTGTTGGTAGCTTTCTCTGCTTCCAGCCATGTCACGGTCTCGTCCAGCGTGCAGCCTGCGTCCCGCATGGCCACGGCGTTTTCCACCATGGTGGACTCGGTAACGGTAGCCGCCGCGCTGTCAATGACCTCAATGCGGGCATCGGGGAAATCTTCCAGCACCAGATCCCGGGCATTGCGGGCGCTACCCACACAGCCGCTCATCTTGCTGGTGAACACCAGACACAGCACATCCCGGCCAGCAGCAGCATGGGCACGGAATGCCTGCTCAAAGTCCTCAATGGAAGCAAGGCTGGTTTTGGGGTAGGCCGAAGGGTTGTCCACCATGAACTGGTAGAAGTCCCGCACGGCGATCTCCTTGCCTTCTTTGCGGTAGTGCTCGCCGTCCAGCGAGACATAGAAGGGCACGACCTCGATTTGGAGCTGTTTGGCAGTGTCCAGCGTCAGGTCGCATGCGCTGTCGGTAATGATATCAAACATCTGTGACGCTTCCTTTTCTGAATCATTCAGGAGCTTTGCAGGGGATCATACGTGGTGGATATAAGCCTCACGCTCGGCACCCACAGAGATGTAGGTGATCTTGCAGCCGACAGCCTTTTCCAGATATTCCACGTAATCGCGTGCTTCCTTGGGCAGGTCTTCCCACTTGCGGGCTGCGGTGATATCACAGTGCCAGCCGGCAGGTACTCCACCACGGGCTGTGCGGTGTCCAGAGCTTCGCCCATGGGGAAGCGGGTGGTGGTGCTGCCATCGGTCAGCTTGTAGGCAGTGACCATGGGGATCTTTTCCATGTAGTCCAGCACGTCCAGCAGGGTCAGAGCAACTTCATCGCAGCCCTGGCAGAACACGCCGTAGCGGCTTGCCACCAGATCGATGGGGCCAACGCGGCGGGGACGGCCGGTGGCTGCACCGTACTCGTGGCCAGCCTCACGCAGGTCGTGCTTTTCCTCTTCGGTCATAGCCAGCTCGGCAGCGAAGGGGCCGTCACCCACGCAGGAGGAGTAAGCCTTCATCACGCCGATGGAGTTGTGCAGCTTGTGGCCCGGGATGCCTGCGCCGATGGGAGCGTAAGCACCGATGACGTTGGAAGAGGTGGTATAGGGGTAAATGCCGAAATCGATGTCGCGCAGAGCGCCCAGCTGAGCCTCGAACAGGACCTTCTTGCCTGCAGCGTCTGCATCGGCCAGATACTGGCCCACATCGCAGATGTAATCCTTGAAGATGGCGGCATACTTTTCGAGCCATGCCCACATCTCATCCACGCTGATGGGAGCTGCGTTGTAGCTGCCCTCCATGACCAGATTCTTGGAATCTACATGTGACCAGGCGCTTCTTCACAGCGTCGTCCAGATGCAGCAGATCGCCCATGCGCAGGGTCTTCTTCATGTACTTGTCGCCGTAAGCGTAGGCAATGCCGCGCTTGGTGGAGCCGAACTGTGCGCCGGTCTTGGACAGACGTGCTTCTTCCAGACCGTCCTGCTCCACATGGTAGGGCATGGTGATGGTTGCACGGTCGGAGATCTTCAGGTTTGCCGGGCTGATCTCAACGCCCTGCTCCCGCAGCTTGTTGATCTCGCCGTCCAGATGATGCGGGTCGATGACCATGCCGTTGCCCATAACGCAGACCACGTTCGGACGCAGGATGCCGGAGGGCAGCAGATTCAGCACGAACTTGCCGCGCTCGTTCTTGACCGTGTGACCGGCGTTGTTGCCGCCCTGATAACGTGCAACGATGTCATACTCCTGGCTGATGAGGTCGACCATGCGGCCCTTGCCTTCATCGCCCCAGTTGATACCCGTAATTGCAGTAAGCATAATAAATGACCTCTTTATCATTTTTTCAAAAGACAGCCTTTTCCGTGCACCTTGCCCGGGATACGCCACCTTGGGAAACCACATCAGCAGGCATACACAAAGCACATACCAATGCAAGTATAGTATAGCACAGATCGCCGTGCAAAAAAAGAGGAAAACACAGCTTTGGGCTGCGTTTTCCTCCAAAAAAGTGTGCGCAAAATTGTGCGTTCAGCTGCGGGGGTTCTCAAGGTCGGCACGGCGAGTCACCTTGTGGATGGTGCCGTCCGGCTCCTGAATGGAGGTGTTGGCCAGCTGTGCGCGCAGGCTGGCCTTCATATCATCGATGTACTCGCGGCGCAGGGCCTGCTGCTCTGCCTTTTCGGCCTCGGTCAGGCCGGTGGTCTTGCTCTTTTTTGCCAGCTCGTTGATGCGGGCAATCTTTTCCTGTGTCATGGTGCCTCCTGTATTTTCAAGCGGAATATGTTATAATAAGAAAGTAAACCCTCTCAGTCATTGCTGTGCAATGCCAGCTCCCCCGAAAGGGCGAGCTTTTTAAGGAATTTTCTCAATCAGTATAGCAAAGGATGATAAAAATGGCAACTCAATTGAATTTTGCACAGCAGATGGATGCCGTGCTCAAAACGCTGGACGGCACCCGGCCGCGCCTTTTGCTCCACGCCTGCTGCGGCCCCTGCTCCAGCGCAGTGCTGGAACAGCTGTGCCAGTATTTTGAGATCACAGTGCTTTACTATAACCCCAACACATGGCCTGCAGAGGAATACTACCGCCGCGGCGAAGAGCTGAAGAAGTTCGTGGCAGCAGCCCATCCTCTGGGCGTGACCGTGGTGGAGGACCACTACGACCCGCAGGAGTTCTACTCTGCTGTCACCGGCCTTGAAAACGAGCCGGAGCGGGGCAGCCGGTGCACGATCTGCTACCGGCTGCGGATGCGCCGGGCGGCGCAATACGCCAGTGAGAACGGCTTCGACTGGTTCACCACCACACTGTCCATCAGCCCGCATAAAGATGCCAAGCGCATCAATGCCATCGGGCAGGAGCTGGAAGCCGAGTTCGGCGTAAAGCATCTGCCTTCGGACTTCAAAAAGCACAACGGCTATCTGCGCAGCCTGCAGCTTTCGGAGGAATACGGCCTGTACCGGCAGGATTACTGCGGATGCGAGTTCAGCGCGAAGGCAAGAGGCATTGAGAAATAACCCTCTCAGTCATTGCTGTGCAATGCCAGCTCCCCCGAGAGGGGAGCTTTTTCTACTTCCCAACGGTTATTTTCTTTACTAAAAAGAGAATACCAAACGGTTTTAGCGCATAAAGCTCCCACCTTCGGGGGAGCTGGCGCGATAGCGCCTGAGAGGGTTTATTCCTCCGGCAATCTAGCCACCAGCAGGGTGAACACGATCAGGCCCACGCAGGGCACGATGTTGGAAGCCATACCGGCGGCAAGGCCAGCCTTTTCGGCTACGATGCCAATGATCCACGGCATGAGGATGGCACCGCTGGATGCCACCGGCAGCATGATGCCCATGCTGGTCACGCTGGTCATGCGGCCCGCGCTGGCCACAGCGGTGGGGTTCAGGCCCGCCATGGAGAACGCAAAGGCAAACAGCAGCACGATGGCCATGCCCTGTGTGTGGGCCATGACCAGCAGCACATAAAAGATCGTACACAGCACGCTCATGCCCACCATGGCCTTGCGCGGGTTCTTGAACGGGAACACGAACGCAATGAGCAGGCGTGCCACCAGCGTGGCACCCCACATCACCGTGACGGTGTAGGCCGCCAGCGAACCGGCAATGATGCCGCTGCCCTTAAAATAGGTCACCATCCAGCCGGTAACGCTCTGCTCCGCCGCGTTCTGGCAGAACAGAAGGCCGGTCAGCAGCCAGAAGCGCGGCGCGTGCAGAAAGCTCCAGTCGATGACCTCTTTCGTCCGGGCTGTTTTCTGACTCCCGCCGCCCAGCGGAGTAAATCCATACACCAGCCAGAGCATCAGGCCCAGCACCGCCAGCAGGAACACTGCCAGTGCGGTGCTCACCCTTGCCGCCGCTGCAATGAGGAAGGGGCACAGCAGTGCACCGCAGGCGTAGCAGCTGTGCATCAGGTTCATGCCCCGGGTGCGGTTGGCCGAGTTATCGCTGACCAGAATGGTGCAGGTGTTCATGACGCTGCCCTTGCAATGCCCACCAGAAAAAACGCCAGCGCCAGCACCGCCACGGCACCCGTCAGGCCCATCAGGCTGTAGCCCACCGCGTAGCCGATGGTCAGCAGCAGCACGCTGCGTTTCATGCCCAGTACACTGGGCAGCATACCAATGAGCAGGCCTGCCAGCAGATTACCCACACTCATAAGTGAGAGCAGGGTGCCGGTCATGCCGTAGGCAAAGCCGTAGCGCTCCTGCAGCAGGCTGACCACCACGCCCGCACTGATGGCACAGATGCCACTGAAGAAGAAAGTAAGAAAGCCTGTATTCCGCAGGCGTGCAGACTGTTGTTCCATAATCGTCCTCTTTCTGTGAAAATATCCTCCTTCTATTTAACCATAATTCCGCATCATTGCAACCGGATTTTCTTACAAAAAGTTGCAAAAAGCCCGCCGGGCATCGCTGCACGGCGGGCTTTGGTTTTTACAGTTTACTCTGCCTTGGTCTCGGGCTTTGCCTCAGCCTTGGCTTCCGGCTTTGCTGCGGGGGCAGCAGCGGGAGCGGCGGGCTTCACCACGGGCTTCGGGGGATTGGGGTCATCCTTCAGCGGGAAGAGGATGATGTGCTTGGGGCACTTCTGGGCACACATGCCGCAGCCCTTGCACTTGTCATAGTCGATGCGGGCCACGCCGTCCACCACGTGGATAGCGTCGAACTTACAGGTGCGCTCGCACATACCGCAGGCAATGCAGGAGGTGGTGCAGGCCTTCATGGCCACAGGACCCTTGTCCTTGTTGGAGCACATGACCACCGGCTTGCGCGGGCCGCCCACGTCAATCATGATGACCTGCTTGGGGCAGATGTTTGCGCAGGCACCGCAGCCGGTGCACTTGTCCTTGTCCACCTTGGCAACACCGTCCACAATGTGGATGGCATCGAACTTACACACCTTGGTGCAGTCGCCCAGACCAACACAGGCAAAGGAGCAGGTCTTGGGGCCGCCGTACAGTGCAGCAGCGGCTGCACAGGTCTGGATGCCCTTGTAATCATAAGCAGGCTTGCAGTGCTCGGAATTGCCCTGACACTGGACAACCGCCTTCTTTTCCACAGCGCTGGCCGTGCCGCCCATGATCTTGGCAATGGCAGCGGCAGCCTTGGGGCCGCCGGGTGCGCACTTGTCGCAGGGCACGCCGTCCATGACCACAGCCTTTGCGTAGTCCGCACAGCCTGCGTAGCCGCAGCCGCCGCAGTTTGCACCGGCAAGGCAGTTGGTAACTTCTTCAATGCGGGGGTCTTCCTCCACCGCCATGAACTTGGACGCTGCGACCAGAACGATCGCGCCGACTGCGCCCACGATGGTACACAGGATAACAGCAGATACAATATTCATAATCCTGTTCCTCCCTTACAGCGTGACATTGAACAGGTTTTCGACGATGCCGCCGAAGCCCATGAAGGACAGGCTGGTGATTGCTGCTGCGATCAGGGTGATGGGCAGGCCCTTGAAGGGTGCCGGGGGATCGCAGGCTTCCACGCGCTTGCGCACGCCGCTGAACATGACCATGGCCAGCATGAAGCCGACGCCTGCGCCGATGGAGCAGACCAGAGCCTCAATGTAGGCAGCGCCAAAGCCCAGAGCTGCCACATCTGCACCGTAGTCGTCCACGACCAGGATGGTCACGGCCAGCACGCAGCAGTTGGTGGTGATCAGGGCAGGTAAACGCCCAGCGAGTTGTACAGGGCCACGACATACTTCTTGAGGAAGATCTCGATGAACTGCACCAGCACGGCGATGACCAGAATGAACACGATGGTCTGCAGATAGCCCAGCTTAGCCGGATCCAGAACGAAGATCTGGATGGGGAAGGTCACGGCCGTAGCCATGAACATGACGAAGATAACAGCGCCGGACATACCAACGGAGGAGTCCAGCTTTTTGGAAACGCCCAGGAACGGGCAGATACCATAGAACTTCACCAGCACGTAGTTGTTGACAAGGATCATGCTGAAGAAGATAGCAGCGAGTTTGACGAGCATCTTATTCCGCCTCCTTCTTCAGGTTGTCAATGTCACAGCAGCTCTTGCGCTCGATGCGGGCGTCCAGCTTGCCTTCCAGCCACACACAGCCGGCCATCAGCAGGCCGAAGCAGAAGAAGGCGCCGGGAGCCTGGGTCATGATGCCGATCTTGCAACGCTGTCCGGCAGGACCTTGAAGCCCAGCCAGGTGCCGCTGCCCAGGATCTCACGGATGGTAGCCATCAGCACGACGGTCAGGGTGTAGCCGATGCCCATGCCGATGCCGTCCAGTGCACTGTCCACCACGCTGTTCTTGCAGGCGAACATCTCGCACGGCCCAGAATGATACAGTTGACAACGATCAGAGGCAGGAACACACCCAGAGCGTTGTACAGGCTTTCCATGTAAGCCTGCATGAACATCTGAACGATGGTCACGAAGCTTGCGATAATGACGATGTAGCAGGCAGATGCACCTTGCCGGGGATCACCTTGCGCAGCAGGGAGATCATGATATTGGAGCACACCAGCACGAAGGTGAAGGCGGCACCCATGCCCAGAGCGCTGGAAACTGCAGTGGTAACTGCCAGAATGGAGCAGGTACCCAGAACCAGACGCAGAACGGGGTTTTCTTTGATAATGCCGTTGGTAAGGATGCTTACCTTGGACTTATTTTCTTGTGCCATTTCTTACCAACCTCCTTTACGCCAGCTCGTTGTAGCAGTTGACACAGTCATTGATGGCAGCAAACAGTGCGGTGGAGGAGATGGTTGCGCCGCTGTAGGCGTCGTAATCCTGATTCATCACAATGTTCTGGGTGCCGTCCATGCCGTCGAACTGCGCCAGGAAATCGTCACTGCTCACGTTGGAGCCGATGCCCTTGGTCTGGGTGGAAGCGTCCACCCAGATGCCGGTCTCGGCGCCGTTGGCGTCGAAGCCCATGATGACGGTCAGGATGCCGCCGTCAAAGCCCTTTTCCTCGGCCTTGATGGCAGTGCTGCCGTCCGGAGCCTTGACCACGCCGGTGATGCCGGCGGTGGTGTAATCGGTCACTTCTTCCAGCTCGCTGCATCCGAAACGGAGGGCAGCACGCGACATAAGCGGCCAGAGTGGTGCGCTTGGTGTTCTCGGCAATGACCGGGGCGGTCATGCGTTCACCAGTGCCAGCAGCAGGCTGGCGATCAGGGAGATAACGCTCAGCACAACGATGGGCTTGATGGTGCTCTCCCAGTTGGAAGACTTACTCATTTGCCAGCACCCTCCTTTGCTTTCTTTGCAGGCTTGATGTAGCCATACGGGGTCTGACGGGTCAGATCGTTGATGTAGGGGACCCACAGGTTCATGAACAGCAGTGCGAAGGACACGCCCTCGGTGTAGCTGCCCCAGTAACGGATGGCAAAGGTGACGATGCCCAGTGCCACGCCGTACACCAGCTTGCCCTTCAGGGTGAAGGGGCTGGTAACGTAGTCGGTAGCCATGAACACGGCACCGAACAGCAGGCCGCCGCTCAGCACGGCAACCAGAGCCTCGTGCACGCTGTGGGTAGCAATGAGGTAGAACACGAACATGCTGCCGACGTAAGAACCGGGATGGCGATGCTGATGGTCTTGGTGGCCACCAGATAAATCAGGCCCAGCACGATGGCCAGTGCGCAGGTCTCGCCCAGCACACCGCCGTGGATGCCCATGAACAGATCCAGCAGGCTCAGCTTGGACTTATCGGCCACAGCCAGCGGGGTAGCGCTGGACAGCTGATCCACCGCTGCATCCGGGAACACCCACTTGTTCATGGAACCGGCAAAGCTGATGAACAGCACGATACGGCCCACCAGAGCGGGGTTGGCAAAGTTCATGCCGATGCCGCCGAACAGCTGCTTGACGATGACGATGGCCACCAGATCACCGATGATGAGCTGGCCGATGGGCATGCCCACGGGCACGTTCATGGCCAGAATGATGCCGGTGACGACGGCGGACAGGTCGCTGATGGGGTTGGGCTTCTTGAGCAGCTTGCAGTACAGCCACTCAAAAGCCACACAGCCACCACGGACACGGCTGTTACCAGCAGTGCACGCATACCAAAAATGATGGCAGAGGCCACCACGCAGGGGCACAGGGCGACGATCACGTTGGCCATCAGGCTCTGGGTGGTCTCTTCGCTGCGCACATGCGGGGAAGCCGAAACAATAAGCTTCGTATCCATTACTTATTGCCTCCTTTTTTGATTTCACCAAGGTAGAACGCCTTTGCCAGACTCATCATCTGGGTAACAGGGCGCTTTGCCGGGCAGACGAACGAGCAGCTGCCGCAGTTGAAGCAGTAGTCTGCATGCAGCTTGCCCAGCTCCTGCACATCGCGTGCAGCGTATGCCTGATTGACCTCCACAGGCTCCAGACCCATGGGGCAGTACTCCACGCAGCGGCCGCAGCGGATGCAGGGATTCACCGGTGCAGGCTCTGCAGCGGCCTTGCTCAGGAAGATCAGGCCGGAGGTGGTCTTGGTGGTGGGGTAGCTCAGGTTCTCCACAGCGGGGCCCATCATGGCACCGCCGGCAACCACTTTGCCCAGTTCGCCCTTGACACCCGCAAAATCAATGATGTCCTGATAGGCAGTGCCCACGGGGACAACGATGTTCTGGGGCTTTGCACAGGCATCACCGTCCACGGTGATGGTGCGCTCGACCACCGGCATACCGGTAGCCAGATACTTGCCAAGGGTGGAGACGCTGGTCACGTTCATGACGATGGCGCCGGCATCTGCAGGCAGACCGCCGTGGGGCACTTCGCGGCCCAGACATTTTTCAATAAGGATCAGCTCTGCGCCGGTGCCGTAGACACTGGGCAGGGGCTTGACCTCGATGGTGCTGTCGCCATTGGTCTTTTTGCACAGCAGGTCGATGCACTCGGGCTTGTTGTTCTCAATGCCGATGACGCACTTCGGGATGCCGGTGTACTGCAACACGGCCTTGATGCCGCGGATGATATCATCGCTGCAGTTCAGCATCTCCTGCGTATCGCTGGTCAGCCACACTTCACACTCGGAAGCGTTGATCAGCAGGGTATCCACCTGCTGCTTGGGCTGCAGCTTTACGTCGGTCGGGAAGCCTGCGCCGCCCAGACCGACCAAACCGCACTCACGCACAGCCTTGAGGAAGCTGGCCTTATCGGTCACTTCCGGTGCCTTGACAGCCGGGTCCACGGTCTGTTTGCCATCGGTCTTGATGACGACAGAGTCGCACATGCGGCCATTGGACAGACGGAAGGGCTCCACTGCGGCAACCGTGCCGGAAACGCTAGAGTGGATGTTTGCAGAGACGAAGCCGCCAGCCTCGCCGATCTTTGTACCAACGAACACCTCGTCGCCCTTTTTGACCAGAGCTTTTGCGGGAGCGCCGATATGCTGGCTCATGAGGATGCGTACCTGCGCGGGCAGAGGCATCGGGATCGGTTTGCTTGCAGCAGTTGCCTTGTCATGCGGCGTATGCGCGCCAAGCGCCGCACGTTTCAGCTTGTTCAACATGGAATTCAAATCCCCCATTCTGCTTGAATTGCCGCCCCCACGCCCATGCAGGCGCACTGGTACAGGGACAGCAGCTGCTTAACATGTTTATTGTATCATTTTGGCGTGGGAAGTCAACGACAATGGCACAAAAATGATGTGTTTTCCTGAACTTTCTTTTCATTTTTTCGTGGTTATATACAACTAACCACCGTATTTTTCTTCCTGTATCCGGTGTTTGCCTTTGTATGCGGATTATGCTATACTAAGGGCAACCAAAAACTGCGGAACGTCCCCCGCTCCGCGCCAGACTTACCAAGGAGGCTTGAAACGATGAAGGTTCTCAAAGCACTGCTCGCCGTCCTCACTGCTCTGGCGGTGGCCCTGACCGCCGCGCTGCTGTTCATTCAGGATAAGAACGCACCCCGTTATATCCAGATCTACGAGAACGAGCAGTAACACCCGTCTTGCACAAAAAGCATCCCCCAGCCTGAACGGCAGCGCCGCACGGGCTGGGGGATTTGTGTTTTGCGGGGCAAAAAAGGCTGCCGCACAGCCTGTGTGCGGCAGCCCGGGGTGTATCAAGTTGTGCTCGTAGTATAGGTGAGCAGGATCAGGATATAGCTCTCATCGCCGATCTTGTGCGTAGCTGCACCGATCTCGACCTTATCATCATCACTGGGGTTGAACGTGCCGATGCCATCGCTATCAAAGTTTTCGAGGCTCGTGACCTGCCCCATCCACTCTATCTTCAGGAACTCGCCCATCATGCCGCTGCTCTTGAACTGAACGTCGTCGATCAGGTTGACCACGCAGGGCGTTTTTTTCGGGGTCAATACCGGCTGCCTTTATAACAGCAGGATCCAGCAGCAGATCTTCGGCATCCTTGCCGTTGTTTGCCTCCTGCGCGGCGGCTGTATCGGCGGCTGCCAGCAGCGCTGCTGCCATTTCATCTGCCTTTTTGCTCTGGGTCACAGTTTTGCCAATGTCTGTTAACTTATCGATCGTTACTTTCAGCAGCTCGTTCTGCATGGTGTAGCTATTGCCGCCGCCGCAGCCTGCCATCGTTAATGCCAGTGCAGCAGCCAGCACGGCGGCTGCCAATTTTTTTGAACAGTTTCATCGTTTCCTCCTTGCCGCAGCCTGCAATAAGTCTACCGGGGCAGCTGCTGCAGGCCGCATCTTGTAAATATACCGTTCCGGTCTTGGGGCATCCGTAAGGGCTGTCACAGCCCGGACGCTCTTATTTCATGAGCATAAGCACCCAGTTCTCGCCGTCAAGCGTGCCAATGGCAAGACCAAACTCATATTTGCTTCCGATGTCAGGATTGCCGATTGCAAGATCAGCATTCTCCCGAAGCTGCTCTGCAAGACTAAAAGGCTTAAACTGATTCATGGTATCGCTGATGTAACTCGGAACGTACACCAAGGAGACCTTATAAGCATCCTTTTCCGGGTCAATGCCGACCTTTTGCAGGAACGTCTCATCATCCAGCAGATCCTGCAGATCCGGCCAATCTGTGCCTTCGTCCAAAGCAGCGATCTCGTTATTATACTCTGTCAGCAGCTTTGCCGCCAAGGCATCCAGTCCTTGCTGTTCGTGGCCTGCTTGCCAAGCATAACAGCATTATCCGAGACAGCATTCTTGACCTGCTGGGCAAGGCCTGTCTTGGAGCCGCCGCAGCCCACCATCATCAGTGCCAGAGCCGCCACCAGTACGGCAGCTGCCAGTTTCTTGAACAATTTCATGCTTCATGCCTCCTTCTTCGTCAGACACTATCCTATGCGGCCCAGACGTTTCCCAAGCCTGCTTTCCTTCATTTTACCGTCACTTTCGCCATTTTGTCAATGCACGGGTGCACCAAAATGCGGTAGGCTTTTTTGGCAATGTGCGCAAAAAAAGGCTGCCGCACAGTCTGTGCAGCAGCCTTTCGGGCTTAGTAATCGTTCTCGCAGCCCAGCAGGTATTTCATGTGCTCAAAGGTGCGGTCATGCCCAAGGTCACGCACCATTTTCAGCAGTTCTTCCAGCAGAGCGCGGGTCTCCGGGTGGAGCAGGTAGTGGGTCTTGCTGCGCTCGTAGTATTCCCACGGGGAAGCGTCCGTGTACTTGTCGCCCAGATAGATCTGGCTTGCGGCCACGCGGTCGCACACCATTTCGCACACATAGCGCAGGGGCATCTTCATGCCGGCAAGGCCCACCTTCCGGGTGCTGTAGTCGATCCAGTATTCCAGATGGTGCTTGTTGCGGCCCTTGTGGTGCAGCCACGCGGAGGAATAGCCCCGCGCCAGACGTTCCGCTTCGTTGGGGCTGTGGTCACCCTGATAATAGATGCAGCCCGGTATGAACTCGGTAGGGCTGTACTTGCTCAGGTCGTGGGCAAGGCCCTGCTCATAGAGCCCGCAGGCAAAGCAGTATTTCATCACCAGCAGCTTGTGCCGGGTGATGGTCTCAAAATGGCCCTTGATGTTCATTTGGTGTTCCTCCTAATAACCCTCTCAGCCATCGCTGCGCGATGCCAGCTCCCCCGAAGGGGGAGCTTTTTCCCTGCGAATCGGCAAGTTTTTCCTGCAAACAGAAGGTTTTCTTTTCCTCCACAGCGCATAAAGCTCCCCCTTTCGGGGGAGCTGGCGCACGTCAGTGCGCCTGAGAGGGCGAGGCATCTCCCCTCCACTGCACCGTGATACGTCCCTCTTTCAGCCCGCGCAGATCATTGCTTTCGGAAAAATCCTCCCGGTCCATGGTCAGGTTGGGGTTGTAGTAGGGGTCGTGCAGGATGTTCGCCTTGCCGTGCACAGCATACAGCCGCTGCTGCTCGGCGGCAAAGCGCCGGGCTTTCACCGGGTCTTTTTCGTCGCCGCCGCGGCTCTTGCTCTCGTAATGGGTCAGCTGAGCATAGGGTGTCCACGCAATGCGGTACCCTGCATCCCGCACCCGCAGACAGAAATCCACATCGTTGAAGGCCACCGCAAAGGCTTCGTCCAGACCGCCCACTTCGTCCCACACGCTGGTCTTTACCAGCAGGCAGGCACCGGTGACGGCGGAAAAGTCCTGCACCGTTGCAGCGCGGAACATGTAGCCGCTGCCGCCCGCCTTGCGGTATTTGTGGCTGTGGCCCGCGTAGCCGCCAAGGCCGGTCACGACGCCCGCATGCTGCAACGTCTCGTCCGGGTAGAGCAGCTCCGCGCCGCAGATGGCCGCACCGCCGGGGTGGGCGCACTGCCGCAAAAGCTCCGTGAGCCAATCCGCATTGCGCACCTCCACGTCGTTGTTCAGCAGCAGCAGGTAATCCCCGCTGGCGTACTGCCGACCAAAGTTGTTGATGCCGGAAAAGTTGAAGCCCTTCTGCGGGTAGTTGACCACCTGCAGGCCGTCGTAGCGCTGCCGGGCTTCCTTATAATAGGTAAAGGTCGCCGGGTCGGTGGAGTTGTTCTCGATGACAATGACCTCAAAGTTCTCCCAGCTGGTTTTGGTCCAGATGCTGTGCAGGCACTTTTCCAGATCGTCGGTGTGGTCCTTGTTCGGGATGAGGATGCTCACCTTCGGGTCGCCCACGATATCCCACTTCACCCGGTAGGTACTGGGGAACAGGCCATCCTCCACGGTGCCGGTGCGCCCGGTGCGGGCCAGATGGTCGGCCAGCACCTTTTTGGCTGCTGCCGCCACATAGGGCTTGGCATCGGTGCCGCCGGAGGTGGAGCCTGCGTGCACCCGCCAGTAGTACAGCACCTGCGGCACATGGGCCGCGCCGCTGGTCTTTTCCACAAGGCGCAGAAACAGGTCGTGGTCCTGACTGCCGTCGCACTCCGGCCGCTCCCCGCCGATCTCATCCCACAGCGCCTTTTGGAACACCGCCAAGTGGCAGATGTAGTTGCAGCACAGCAGGTAGTCCGGGGCGTAATCCGGCTTGAAGTGGGCCACCATGGGCCGCTGGATGCTCTTGGAAAAGAGTGCTTCGTCGCTGTAGAGGAAGCCGTCCGGCTCGCCCTGCGCCCGCAGCTGCAGAATGGCTTTGCCCATGGTGTACAGGGCGTGGGGCGCAAGGATATCATCGTGGTCGGCAAGGGCCAGATATTCCCCTGTGGCAAGCTCTGCTGCAGCATTGGTGTTGGCCGCAATGCCCTTGTTTTCGATCTTTTTGTATACGATGCGTTGATTCTTTGTCTGATATTCCTCCACGATGCGCTTCACATCGGCATGTTCTGCATCGGAAGCATCCGCAAGGCAGAGCTGACCGTTGGGGGCCGTCTGGTTCACAAAGGAATCCAGAAATTCCCGCAGGTATTTTTCCGGTGTATTATACAGCGGGGTCAGGATGCTGATGGTGGGCAGGCCGCAGTCTGCCGCCGTTTTGCCGGCCATTTCGGCCCGCTGGGCTTCCAGCACCTTTTTGGCGGGCAGATAACGGGCACGCTTGCCAAAGCAGCGGCGCTTGACAAAGCCCGCGCCCCGTTTGAGCATGGTGGGCAGGCCCTCGTCCTTCGTCAGCTGCACCGCATAGCCTGCCAGTTCTCTGGCACGTTTCAGTCGTACATTCATATCAGGCCTCGCCGCGCTGCGTTGCCTTGTAGGCCGCGCAGACCGTTGCCGTATCGCCGTTCATTTTCAGGTGGCCGTGGCTCAGCCATGCCACCTTGCTGCACATGCGCTCGATCTGCTCAATGGAGTGAGACACCAGAATGACCGTGGTGCCGCCTGCCATCAGCTCCTGCATCCGCTTTTCGCACTTCTGCTGGAACAGGAAATCGCCCACCGAAAGCACCTCGTCCGCAATGAGGATATCGGGCTTGGTGATGGTGGCAATGGCAAAGCCGATGCGGGCCACCATGCCGGAGGAGTAGTTCTTGAGCGGCACATCCAGAAAGTTCTGCAGCTCGCTGAACTCCACGATCTCATCAAACTTTTCGTCCAGATACTTGGGCGAGAAGCCCAGCACCGTGCCGTTCAGATAGATGTTCTCGCGGGCAGTCAGGTCCATATCAAAGCCCGCGCCCAGCTCGATGAGCGGGGCGATGGAGCCGCGGACCGTCACCTTGCCCTTGCTGGGCTTGTACACGCCCGCAATGGTCTTGAGCAGGGTGGACTTGCCCGAGCCGTTCAGACCCACAAGGCCGTAGAAATCACCGGGCATGATGTCCAGACTCACGTCCTTCAGGGCGTAAAATTCATCGTACTGCAGGCGGCCCTGCACCATGGCAAGGAAGTATTCCTTCAGGCTCTCATGCTTTTCCTTGGAGAGGTTGAAGCACATGGAAACATTGTCCACTTTGATGATCGGTTCCATTGTTCTTCCTCCTTAAATATGCAGCACAAAGCGGTCCTGCGTTTTGCGGAACACCCACACGCCCACCAGCATGGAGAGCACGGCGCAGCAGCCGCACACCGCGAACATGTTGAAATCCAGCGGGATGCCCCACATCACGGTACGGCGGAAGCCTGTGATGTACCAGTACATGGGATTCAGCTTGATGATCTGCTGCATGTTGAACCCGCCGATGGAAAAGGTCATCTGGGTGGGGTCGTAGAAGATGGCGGAAAAATACAGCAATGCGGTGATGAACACGCTCCAGATGTGCATGATATCCCGGAAGAACACGGTAGCCGCTGCCAGAAGCAGGCCCACGCCCAGACTGAAGAAGAACAGCGTCACCAGCGGGTAGACCGCCTCAATGAGGGTCAGGTGGAAGGGTGCACCGGTAAAGATCATGACCAGCAGCAGCGCCACAAAGCTGAACACGCAGTTCACCATGGCAAAGCAGCACTTTTCCAGCGGGAAGATATACTTGGGGATATACACCTTTTTGAGCAGGGGCGCAGCGCCCAGCACACTGCTCATGCCGGTGGAGGTGGCCTCGTTGAAGAAGTTGAACAGCAGCTGGCCGCACATCAGGAACACGGCAAAGTTGTCGATGCCGCTGCCGCGCATGTCCATCAGACTGCTGAACACGGCCCAGTACACAAGGCACATGAGCAGCGGGTTCAGAACGCTCCACACCACGCCCAGCACGCTGCGGCGGTATTTGAGCTTGAAGTCACGGCTGACGAGGTTCCACAGCAGATAGCGGTAGCACCAGAAGCCGTTCCACATTGCTTTGAATTTTGCCACAGGCGATCACCACTTTTCAAAATATTCAAACTTCTGTGCAGCAAAGGGCTCGTGCAGCTTGTCCTTTGCGCTGGTCTTGTGATCGCAGCCGCAGTCCGGCCACTGCACGTTCACGGTGGGGTCATCGTAGGGGATGCCGCCCTCGCTGGTGGGGTCGTACACATCGGTGCACTTGTAGCAGAACTCTGCCACATCGCTCAGCACCAGAAAACCGTGTGCAAAGCCCTCCGGGATGTAGAACATCTTCTTGTTTTCCTCGGAAAGGGTCACGCCCACCCACTTGCCGAAGGTGGCGCTGTGGGGGCGGCAATCCACGGCCACGTCAAACACCTCGCCCTTGGTCACGCGCACCAGCTTGCCCTGCGTGTGGTTCTTCTGGAAGTGCAGGCCGCGCAGCACGCCGCGGGTGGAGCGGCTCTGGTTGTCCTGCACGAACTCCTTATCGATGCCGGCTTCGGCAAACTGATCCTTCTGATAGGTCTCCATAAAATAGCCGCGGTCGTCGCCGAACACCTGCGGCTCAATGACCACAACACCGGGAATCTCGGTCTGAGTAAACGTAAACTTGCCCATATTTTGTACCTCTCTTTTTGTGAAGCATGTTTGTTTTATCTGGAAAAGTCTGTTCGACGCAGGCTTTTGCGCTTATTTGCCGCGGCGGGTCTGTCCCTGTTCCGTGCGCGTTCTGCGGCGTTTCTTCCGCCAAGTGATGAACCGCACCACCAGAAAAGTCACCAGCGCTGCCGCTGCGGTGGACCCCAGCGAGATGCCCAGCAGCCAGAATGCATGGCTTTGGGGCTTTACCGCCTTGGCCGCTTCCAACTCCTGACCGGTGCTGTTCTCCAGCAGTTCAGGCAGGCCGGAAATTTCCGCATCCACACGCACGCTGGTGCTCTCCTGCTTTTCGCCGCCGTGGACGTGTACACAGCGTACACCTCCGGGTCAGAGCCAAGGACATAGCTTTCCGGCAGTTCCAGCGTCACCTCCACATCGTCGCAGTCAGGCCGTTGGCCAGCAGCAGCCGCACGCCGGGGTCGGAGACGGTCACGGTGCCAAGCTCCCGCCGCCGCCCACCACGCTCAGCGGTGCTGTGATGCCCTGCGCGGGCAGGTCGGTGTAGCCGGTAAAGGTGCTGAACGCATAATCCAGCAGAGTGCGGACATCGTTGTATTTATCGGTGCTCAGCTCGCTCTGCATGGTCACGCAGATGAGCCGGACGCCGTTCTGCTCCGCCAGACAGGCGTAGCTGTAGCGGGCCGTGTTGGTATAACCGAGCTTGGAACCCAGAATGGACGAGATGTAGTACCGGCTGGAGCCGATGCGCATTTTGTCCTGCTGGGAAAAGTAGCGGGTCACGGGCTGCACATTGGTGGGTTCCATGGTGTACATCTCATTGCGGGTGAACACCTGCTCAAAGCCCGGCTGCTCCAGTGCCCAGCGCAGGATCTGCGCCATATCGTAGCAGCTGGTGTAGTGGTCCTCGTCGCTGATGCCGTGGGGGTTTGCAAAGTGGGTGTGCGCAAGGCCCAGCTCTTCTACCCGCGCATTCATCTTTGCCACGCCGTCCGCATGGTGCCCTCTCCCACATATTCGGCCAGCAGGTTCGCGCCGTCGTTGGCACTGGCCATCTGGGTGGCATACAGCGCATCGGTCAGGGGCACTTCTTCGCCCTCGCGCAGGGCAATGTGACTGGAATCGGTGCCTGCCAGCGAGTAAACATCCTCGTGGGTCACGGTGAGCTTTATATCATCCCAGTTCCCCTGCGCCTTTTCGCAGGCAAGGCCCAGCGTCATCACCTTGGTGATGGATGCCGGGTGCAGCTCTTCGTTCATATTCTGCTGTGCCAGCACAAGGCCGGTGTCTGCATCGATGATGCAGTAAGCGCGGGTGGCACCAAGGGCAGGGCCAGCCGCCGCTGCCCCCGGCACGAACACGCAGATCATAAGCAGCACAACGCACAGCGCCGCTGTCAGTTTTTTCATCTGGTTTTTCTCCATTGAGCGTTTTTCTGCCCGGCCGTACTGCACCGACAAAGCATCAAATTCAGTATACCACATTTTGTCCCGGCTGAAAAGCCATTCAGACGTTGTTTTGCAGCAGAACGGGCTGCAGCTGCCGCCCGGCCAGCGCAGCGTCCAGTGCAGCGGGCAGACGGACAAAGTCCGCTTTCAGGCTGTTGGCTTGTGGGTGGGGTCATCCTGCCCGTAGGGCACAAAATAGTAATGCTTGCGTTGGAAAAGTCGAGCGATGTTCTCCCCCGACGCGCCCAGCCCGTCGTTTGTGGAAACGCCCACCACCACCGGGCATCCCACCCGCAAAAGGCTTTTTGCCGCCAGCGTTACCGGCGTATCGGAAAGCCCCGCCGCCAGCCGTGCCAGCGTGGCCCCGGTGCAGGGCGCGATCGCCAGTGCACTGGCCAGCTTTTTAGGGCCAAGCGGCTCCACGGCCTGCAACGTGTCCAACACTGTATGGCCGGTAAGGGCTTCCAGCCGTTCCTGCCAGAACTGCCCGGTGCCAAAGCGGGTATCCTGCTTTGCGGCAAAGCTCATGATGGGCAGCAGCTCCCAGCCCTGTTCTGTCAGTTGCTGCGCTGCCGCAAGCGCCGCTTCCAGTGTGCAGAAGCTGCCGCACACCGCAAATGCAATGCGTCCTTTTTTCTGCGTGCTCATGTGTGTTCCTCCCGCTCCCGCAAAATGGTCAGCACGGTGCGTGCCACCGCTTCCCCAGCCGTGTCCGGCGCACAGGCGGCGGGCAGGCTGAGCGCATGGATGGCCTTG
>ENA-OQCF01000296-OQCF01000296.1-human-gut-metagenome-genome-assembly--contig:-NODE-296-length-19109-cov-1.740438_pt1 | contig 19109 bp, 17 predicted proteins | sample MGYA00242756_ERZ504573 | MGnify/ENA primary metagenome ERZ504573 (study PRJEB26092, sample SAMD00036240) | human gut metagenome | host: Homo sapiens | study: EMG produced TPA metagenomics assembly of... | reverse complement strand
ATCTTTTCCAATAGTATAGCTTCCTGAAATATCCAACACATCCCCTGCATGCAGGTCTGTAAGAATTTTTCCTTTGATCAATCTTCCTTTTTGGCTTTCTACCTTTACTGCCGGAACGCCTGCGTGGTTTGGACGATCCGACGCTATCATATTCTGCCCGTTATGCTGTCGATAATAACCTGCCGAAAATCCTCCTCTGTTATACAGATCCATCAGTATACGTTTATCCTCGGAAGAAACTTTATATCCCTTTTTTCCGTTTTGCATATATAAATCTGTGTATTTCCGGTACACTGCAGTTACTGCCGCTACATACTCCGGCTTTTTCATACGACCTTCGATCTTGAACGAATCGATTCCCGCCTCCGCAAGTTCCGGGATCAGATCCAGCGTACAAATATCTTTCGGACTTAAATAATATTTTTTTTTCACCTTCTACTGTATACGGCAGTCTGCAAGGCTGAGCACACTGACCTCTGTTCCCGCTGCGTCCGCCGATCATGCTGCTTAAAAGGCATTGACCGGAATAACAGTAACAAAGTGCACCATGTACAAAACATTCTATCTCCAACCCTGTTTTTTCTTTGATCATACGCACTTCTTCAAGAGATAATTCCCTTGCCGGAACAACACGGCTGATTCCCTGCCCTTCCATAAATGCCGCTCCGCGATACCCTGTGATCGTCATCTGCGTACTCGCATGAATATCCATCTTCGGAAAGTACTCTCTTACAAGTTCGAGAACTCCTATATCCTGAACGATCACCGCATCCAGACCTTCCTTATAATATGGAAGCAGATAATCATACAACTGTTCAGACAGTTCCCTGTTCTTCAACAGCGTATTCACTGTCAGATAAAGTTTCCTGCCATGGATATGAGCAGTATCAATGGCACGCAAAAGCTCTTCCTCTCCGAAATTCTTCGCATAGGCCCGCGCGCCAAAGGCTGCTCCCCCTACATAAACCGCATCTGCACCTGCACCGATCGCTGCCTCAAATCCCTCATAGGAACCGGCAGGTGCCAGAAGTTCAATCTCTTCTCTTCTCAATTCTATACCTCACGTTTTCTATAGCAGTCGTCGTCAAATTGCTATATTATTCAAATCGAACACATATGAAATAAATCATAAAGGGGAAATCACCGAAGTAATCCCCCCTCTGTTATTTCAGCAGCTCATCAATCTGCTTTTCCAGTTCCTTATTCTTTCCCTCCAGAAGGCTCTTCTGTTCCAGGGCTTCCTGTTCATGCTTCTGCGCTTCCTCTATCTGCATACGAAGCGAGATCAGCTCATGCTTCAGATCATACATCTCCTGATCCTTCTGCTGTAAATCCTGTTCAAACACCTCTGCCTGTTTCTTTGCCTTAAAATAGTCATCTGTAATATTCAGGCTGATAAGTGTATGCTTGGTTTCCATGGGCTGTCTGCTGTAACCCGGCATAGCACTTAACTCATCCATCTTTTTATTTATATAGGATGCTACTTTCTGAAAATATTCTTCCGATTCATAGCCTCCCAGCGTAATAATCTTACCACCTATGATTACCTTTGCTGTATTTTTGACCGCCATCCGTACGAGCCTCCTGTATCTTTCCTTCAATCTGCCCGGAACCCCGGACATTTACTTCATTATACTCGAAAGCAGTCGAAATGTATAGGAATTTTTAAAAAAACTTTTACTTTTTTATATTTTTACACCCTTAACCTCAGTTTTTCTCCGGCATCTGATAGCCCAGATGCTCATACGCAAGCGCCGATGCCATACGTCCTCTCGGCGTACGGTTCAGGAATCCATTCTGCAGCAGATAAGGCTCATACACATCCTCCAGCGTACCGGAATCCTCCCCTATCGCCGCAGCCAGAGTCTCCAGTCCCACAGGACCACCCTGAAAATTCACGATCATAGTCTGAAGAATCCTTCTGTCAATCTTATCCAGACCATACTGATCCACTTCCAGAAGATTCAGCGCAAAACACGCCACATCATAAGTAATCCGTCCATCATACTTCACCTGCGCAAAATCACGAACCCTCTTCAGCAGACGGTTGGCAAGCCTCGGAGTTCCCCTGGATCTCTTGCAATCTCAGCCGCACCCTTCTCATCAATCTCCACTCCAAGAACCTGAGCAGAACGGATAATGATCGTCTTAAGCTCCTCATGAGTATAAAACTCCAGATGATGCATCACACCAAAACGGTCACGAAGAGGTGCAGACAGAAGTCCTGCCCTGGTAGTCGCCCCCACCAGTGTAAACTTCGGCAGATCCAGACGTATAGACCTGGCAGAAGCTCCCTTCCCGATCATAATATCAATAGCATAATCCTCCATAGCAGGATAAAGGACCTCCTCCACCTGCCTGTTCAGGCGGTGGATCTCATCCACAAACAGAATATCTCCCTCCTGCAGATTATTAAGGATCGCAGCCATCTCCCCCGGCTTCTCAATAGCCGGCCCGGAAGTCACCTTCATATGAACCCCCATCTCATTGGCAATAATCCCCGAAAGAGTAGTCTTACCAAGCCCCGGAGGACCATAAAACAAAACATGATCCAATGCATCATGCCTCTGCTTCGCAGCCTCTATATAAACCTTCAAAGTACTCTTGGTCTTCTCCTGACCAATATAATCATCCAACGTCTGCGGCCGGAGATTCCCCTCCAGAGAAAAATCCTCCTCCGTCACATCCGTAGTTATAATACGTTTCTCCATCTGTTACCCATCCTAACCTATAACAATTCTATAACAATACAGGCAATCCAATCTACCAGAGCGTGAAATCCTGCTTCAGTTAAAAATTCTTCAGTGCAGCCTTCAAAAGCCCTTCCACATCATCCGGCGGCACATCCGTAACCTTACGCACCGCCCGAAGCGCATCCGCACTGCTGTATCCCAGCGCAACCAGAGCCTCAACAGCTTCCTGCCTGCCATCCGAAACCTCACCGGCTCCCACTGCTGCCCTCTCCTGCTCATGAGCCAGCTTCAATTCAAACGCATCCTCCAGCTTCATCTTATCCTTCAGCTCAAGAATCAGCTTCTGAGCCGTCTTCTTCCCGATACCCGGAGCCTTCGACAACGTCTTCACATCATCCGAAAGAATTGCAAACCTCAATTCATCCGCCGTAATCCCCGCCAGAACTCCCAGCGCAGCCTTCGGCCCCACACCATTCACGCCCAGAAGCAGCTTAAACATCTGCAGATCATCCTTAGACCTGAAACCATACAACTGCATGGCATCCTCTCTCACATTAAAATAAGTATGAATCTTCACTTCCTCTCCCATATGAATCTGCGAAAGATCCGTACCCGTCATATATATCTCATACCCGATTCCCCCTGCCTCAACAATGACAGAATTCTCGGTCATATCCACCGCCGTTCCACGAACAAATGCAATCATAATGCTTCCTCCGTTTCCATCTTCATCACTTCTGAACCATCATAACACATCCCCCTCCATAGTGCAAACATATATTCGAACTTCTGAAATAAATTTACTTAGTTTTATTCAAGTATTTTTCCAACAACCAGCGCGGGACATTATTTCTGTTTGGGCGAATTTTGCAGGAAGCGTAGTAACTCTTAGTTCCGGGAAATCTGCGTTATGAGCAAAATACTCACTGTCTGAGCCGCAGGCGAGTTTGAGTATTTTGCGAATGCTTTTAGCAGATTTTCCGAAACTTAGAGTTCCTAGCTTCCGAAACTGAGTCCAAACAGAAATAATGTCCCGCGCGTCCCTTAATCGAAAAAAGAACCGCCATGCCACCGCACAGCAGTTCTTCCTCACATCACTGAATAATATGTCTCGGACAAACCTCTTTACAAGCTCCGCAATTCGTACACTTACTATAATCAATATGCGCACAGAAATTATCAACCGTAATTGCCCCATTCGGACAGGTCTTCTCACACTTCTTACATCCGATACAGCCAACCTCACACGCAGAAGTAACAGCCTTACCTTTGGCATGAGAACTACACTGCACAAACGTAGTCTGCTCATAGGGCACAAGCTCGATCAGATGCTTCGGACACTTGGCAACACACTTACCGCAGGCCTTACAAGCCTCCTTATCAACAACCGCCACACCGTTCACAACATCAATCGCCCCAAACGGACAGGCCTTCACGCAGCTTCCAAAACCAAGGCATCCATAAGTACAGGACTTCGCACCACCACCGGGAATGAAAGCCATCATCTCACAGTCTTCCACACCTGTATACTCATAATTATCCTTCGTCTTCTCACAGGTACCCGCACACTTCACATACGCCACCTGACGGGCAGTCTCCACAACTTCCTGTCCCATGATCGCTGCGATCACTTTCCCGACTGGCTCACCGCCTACCGGACATCCGTTTACAGGTGCCTCACCTTTGGCGATTGCTGCTGCCAGGCCATCACAGCCGGGATAACCACAGCCACCGCAGTTATTACCGGGAAGCGCCTCACGAACAGCAACTTCCTTCTCATCCACTTCCACAGCAAACTTCTTACCGGCAACACCAAGGAAAACACCGATAAAAAGACCTACTGCCGCAACCAGTACAGTTGCCGCGATAATTGCTCCTATATTCATACCAGTCCCCTCCTTAAATCAGTCCTGAAAATCCGAAGAAGGCAATTGCCATCAGTCCGGCTGTCAGCAGAACTGTAGGGAATCCCTGGAAGGATTTTGGAATGTCATTGTATGCGATTTTCTCACGGATACCAGCCATCAGCACGATGGAAATAGTAAAGCCCACTGCTGTTGCAAATCCGTTCACTGTTCCCTGAAGAACATTATACTCTTTCTGCACGTTTGTAAGGGCAACACCAAGAACCGCACAGTTTGTTGTGATCAGCGGAAGATACACACCAAGTGCCTGATACAGGGAAGGCATTGTCTTCTTAAGGAACATCTCTACAAACTGTACCAGCGCCGCGATCAGCAGGATGAATACGATAGTCTGCAGATAAGTCAGGTTCGTAGGAACCAGGATAGCATTGTAAATAATACCTGTCACAAAAGATGACAGTGTAATAACGAAGATGATCGCACCGCCCATGCCGGCTGCTGTCTCAACACTCTTGGAAACACCAAGGAAAGGACAGAGGCCAAGGAACTGGCTGAGGACTACGTTATTTACAATCGCTGAGCTTACAAGTATGATCAAAAGTTCTTTCATAATCCATTACCCCCTTTTTCCCTTACACATGGTATTGCCACAGGCTGCACAGCTTCCGCCGCAATCAGGATTACTTGGATCAATGCCACGTTTGGCTGCACCGATTTTGAATTTGTTCTGTAATGCAGAAAGCGCTGCCAGAACAAAGAATGCTCCGGGTGCCAGGATAAAGATTGTAATCGGTTCATAACCAGCCTTACCTGCTGCAGCATCTGCCAGAGGAAGAATCTGATGTCCGAACAGAGAACCTGCGCCGATCAGCTCACGTACTGCACCGATACAGGTGATACTTAAGGTAAATCCAAGACCCATACCAATACCATCAAACAGAGAGGCAATCGGTTTATTCTTGGATGCATATGCTTCTGCACGTCCAAGGATGATACAGTTAACTACGATCAGAGGAATATAGATTCCAAGGGAGTCATACAGGCTTGGGATAAATCCCTGTAAAAGAAGCTGTACAACTGTTACAAAGGAAGCAACAACTACGATAAATGCAGGCATACGCACTCTGTCCGGAATAAAGTTTCTCAGAAGAGAGATCATTAAGTTGGATGCTGCAAGGATCACTGTTGTAGTAAGTCCCATTCCGATACCATTGGTTGCAGATGTGGTGATAGCCAGTGTAGGACACATACCAAGCATCAGTACAAAGGTAGGATTTTCTTTGATGATTCCGTTATATAAACGTTCAGCAGGTGTGTTTGGTTTCATCACTGATTTCCCCCTTTCTCATACTGGAATGCACATAATCCGGCATTAACACCGTTTGTCATGGCATTCGTTGTAATAGTGGCACCACTTAACGCATCGATCTGATCATCCGCTGTGGCACCGGTCTTTGTATATTCAAATTTGTCTACGTTCTTATCTTTGAACTGATCCTTAAATGCATCTGTGTTTGCTCTCATACCAAGACCTGCGGTCTCACCGATGGAAAGAATGGAAATTCCATTTAAGGTACCGTCATCCTGGATACCCATTGCAAACTGGATATCTCCGCCGTAACCCTCGGAAGTGGTTACTGTAAATGCATATCCCAGTTCATTGCCTGAAGCATCCTTGGCAAGCATAGTCTCATCTATGGACTGTGCCGCATATCCGTTCTCATCCAGATAAGACTGCATGGCATCCGCATCCACATCCACTGTCTCAAAGCTGTCTGCATCTGCAAATACTGCCTTATACGCATCCTGTTTCGCCTGTGCTTCCTGCTTTGCAATAGGATCTGCTGTAATATCCTGGACTACACCAAGAGCAAGTCCTGCCACCAGTGTGATCAATGTAATGGCTATGGTATCTTTGATAATTCTGTTACTCATGCCTTTTTGCCCCCTTTCCCAAATGCCGGGTGACGAGTCACACGTTCAATCATCGGAACTAACAGGTTGCAGAAAATGATCGCATAGGATACGCCCTCTGCGGAACCGCCAAAGAGACGGAAGACCGCAGTCAATACACCAAGACAGACACCGTATACATACTGTCCTCTTGGTGTGATCGGTGTTGTGACATAGTCTGTAGCCATAAACCATGCACCAAGCATAAGACCACCGCCGAAGATGTGGCTGAACAGATAGTTCACGTCAAATCCCTTGCCTGTTCCAAGCATGTAAAGGATTACAAATACTGCGAAACTTCCAATATAGGTAAGCGGAATCTTCAGATCGATCACCTTGAAAACCAGAAGGATTGCTGCTCCGATCAGGATCGCAAGGGCAGAAGTCTCACCGATAGTTCCCTGGATATCACCGATAAACATATGTAATACAGATACAGAACTGTCTGTAAATCCATTCTGTTTCAGAGCTGCCAGAGGAGTTGCACCGGATACAGTATCTACCACACCTCTGAAGCTGTCGCTTACTGCGAAGTCTGTCATCTTTCCTGCGAAAGAGATCATCAGGAAACATCTTCCTGCAAGTGCCGGGTTCATGAAGTTCTGTCCCAGACCACCGAAGAGCTGTTTTACAACGATGATTGCAAATGCACTGCCAAGTACAGGCATCCAGAGCGGAATTGATGCAGGCATATTTAATGCAAGTAATAAACCTGTAACAACTGCACTGAAGTCTGTAATTGTGTTCTTCTTATGCATCAGCTTGTCATAAATCCACTCAAAGAATACACTGGAAGCGACGGTGATCACTACTACCAGTAAGGCACGAAGGCCAAAATTATAAATTCCAAACAGTGTGGTCGGCAGAAGCGCCAGTGCCACAAGCTGCATGATTTTGCTTGTTGTCATCTTATCCCGGACATGGGGATTGGATGATACATGTAACATCTGATCCATTACGATGTCCCCCTTTTACTTTTTCTTACGGCTTGCCAGAACCATCTTACGCATAGATTTGATCATCTGGGTCAGCGGACGCTTGGCAGGGCAGATATAACTGCAGCAGCCACATTCGCAACACTCCATACCATCAAATTTCTGGAAGCTCTTCATGTCACCATGCTCTGCAAAGGTTGCAAGTCTTGCAGGAATGACATGGCCGGGACAGACTCCTACACATCTGCCGCAGTTAATGCATGCAGTCTGTTCGGCATCTGCCACATCATCCTTCTCCAGGCAGAGACATGCGGAGCTTGTCTTAATACATGGTACATGAGTGTCATACATGGCAAATCCCATCATAGGACCACCTGAAATTACTTTGGATACATTGTCTGTCAGTCCGCCGGCAGCTTCTATAAGCTCTGCCATATCTGTTCCGGAAAGGACATCAAAGTTCTGCGGATTCTTAATCCCCTGTCCTGTTACTGTCACGATACGGTCCATAACAGGTTTTCCAAGGATAACGGCTTCATAAACAGCAATTACGGTATCTACGTTGTCAACTACGCATCCTGCATCTGCCGGAAGCATGGCAGAGTTAATCTCTCTGTCTGTGACAGCCTTGATCAGGAAACGCTCACCACCCTGTGGGTACTTGGTCATCAGCTCTGCTACTTCAATACGTGGAATATCTTTTACCATTTCTTTCAGTTTCGCAATACAGTCAGGCTTGTTATCCTCAATACAGATATATCCCTTCGCATTGTCAAAGAGCTTCAGCATAACTCTTAAGCCTCGATCAGCTTCTCAGAGTCATCCAGCATTCTTCTGTAGTCACTGGTAAGATAGGGTTCACACTCGGCACCGTTTACAAGGATATGATCGATCTTCTCCGGTTCCTTTGGCGCAAGCTTTACCTGTGTGGGGAATCCGGCGCCGCCCATTCCCACTACTCCGCCTTCTTTAATTCTCGCCAAAATCTCCTCTTTCGAAAGATCTTCCAGACGTGCAGGAGTAAATTCCACACTTTCATACTGCTGGTCATTCTCAATGATAATGGAATTGACCATAGAACCTGTTGCTGTCAGGCGCGGTTCGATTCCTTTTACCGTACCGGAAACAGACGAATGGATCGGTGATGAGACAAACCCCGCAGCATCTGCGATCTTCTGTCCTGCGAGCACATGGTCTCCCTTCTGAACTATCGCTGCAGCCGGAGCACCGATATGCTGGGAAAGAGGATATACCATATCTCCCTTTGGCAGATATTTCACTACCGGACTGTTCTTGGATAATTCTTTTCCGTCATAAGGATGAACACCACCCTTAAAGGTTAAAATTCCCATTTCGTTCCCTCCTTTTATATTAAGCACCACCAAAGTGCTCTATTTTTGATAAAATCCATATACTTTTTTGTACATTTTTTATCAACCTGTTTATAATATAAACCATTTTTTCAAAAAAAGCACTACCCAAATTTCATTTTCTTGTGTATAATTAAAAACAATTTCAGAAAGGAAAAATTATTAACATGATTGTTAAAAAAATGCCCATTTTACAAGGGTTTCCAGACTTTGAGACTGTTAAATTTTTTCACTGGAAAATTCTTCCAAAAATACAATTTTACACCTGTTTTTTACGACATTGAAACCACCGGATTATCAAGAAATTCCACGTATTTATACCTGATTGGAGCTGTTGGAATTGAAGATAAAACTTGGAATTTTTATCAATGGATGGCGGAAAATGCAAGTGAAGAAGAGACAATTCTGAGAATTTTTTCACAATTTCTTCAGCAATGTGATTTGCTGATTTCCTACAACGGAGACCGCTTCGACCAGCCATATCTGGAAGCACGATATGAAAAATATGGAATTTCCTCTCCGTTTACAGGAAAACAGTCGCTGGATCTCTACCTGACATTAAAACCGTTAAAATCACTTTTAAAACTGTCTGCCATGAAGCAGCCCTGCATGGAAGAATTTCTGGGGATCAAAGACAGGATTTATGATAATGGTAAGGAATGCATTAAACTTTACAAAGATTTTCTGAAAAAAAGAGATGCCTTTACAGCTGATGAAATCCTGGGACACAACCTGGAGGATGTGCTGGGACTGGGAAGAATCTTTGATATGCTAGGATATCTTTGCATCTATGATGGAGATTATGAAGTTACATACAGTGAATTTGACGGAGACAACCTGATCCTGAAGCTGAAGCTCCCCTGCACACTGCCACAGGAATTTTCCAATGGAAACACCGACTTCTATCTGACAGGAAAAGACGAAGAAATCAATTTAATTATCAAAACAACTGACGGGAAACTGAAACAATACTATGCAGATTATAAGGATTACTATTATCTCCCGGAGGAGGATACGGTTATCCCGAAATCTCTCGGATCCGGAATTGACAGAAAGCACCGGAAAGCAGCAACCAGAAATACCTGTTACACCTGGTTTACCTGCTCCGATGCCTTCCTCAGTTCTCCCGTACAGCAGAAGCAATATCTGACATATACGCTTTCCTGTCTGATTGGAACTCTAGAGCGTGTCTGAAAAATCATCTGTGATTATACATAAATATCGTCGAAAACAATTTCCAATGGATTGTGAAGAGAAAAAGCCCTCTCACTGCTGACCGAGAAAATATAACCGTCAAATTCCATTGTCTCAAAAAAGCATGGCCTTTCTGAGGATTTTCCGAGGACAAACCCCTCTGCTGTGGGAACCACTTCAAAAGAATCCAAAGGAAGGCTCATTCCTCTGCCTGTCATTTTCATATAACTTTCTTTTAATGTCCAGAGCGTAAAAAAACGCCTTATCTTTGTTCTTCGCAGCCTTGATGTAAGCAAGCTCTGAATGGTAGAAATAATGTTCTGCCACCTCAAGAGGCGCATTGGCATTTTCTCAATATCGCACCCGACTTCGCAGTCTGACAGCACACCCACAACATAGTCCCCCGCATGAGATACATTAAAAAAAAGGCCATCCACAACCGGCTTTTCATTGTCAGAATATCTCAGGCAGCTTTCCGTAAGCCCGTTTTCATCGAGGATTTTTCTGATGATGATTCCTGCACCCAGACTTCTTTTGCGGTCATCAGGCATACGATACCTGATGACCTTTTCTCTTCTTCTGATTCCAACCAGATCCAGAAGCCCTTCATTCTTAAGCGGATCCTCAAAATGATTAATATTGATCCTGTATAATTTCTGCATCTGATCAACAGTTACTTCTTCTGAATATCGATCTTGCTGTCAAACCCTGTAAGGCTGAATACATCGTAAACCTCATCAGAAACATTGATGATCTTAAATCCATCCTTTTGAGCCATTTTTTTGTAGGCTACGATCACCTGACGTAAGCCTGCAGATGAAATATACTCCAGATTTGTAAAATCAAATACCAGGCTTGTGATGCTGTCTTCAAGTCCGGACAGAGCCTCCCCTAACTGGGGAGCTGTCTGTGTATCAAGCCATCCGCTGATTTCCATAGTTGCTTTGTTACCTTCTGTTTTTGTGATAATTTCCATTGTAATTTTCCCTCCTGAATCAATCAAAAAATGTAAGTCTGTCAAGTGCTGCAATTGCATTTTCCAGATATCTGTCATCTGTAACCGGCCATTTATAATCCAGCCTGTACAGAACCTGTGCTGTAAAACGATTGCTGTAATCAATGGTATAGATTTCATTTTCATTATGTGAGGTATAGGCGATCAGTCCGGAAACCGCATCAGAATCCTGACCGGTCTTTGCAAATTCCTTCACTGCTGCCTCAAACTCCTCATCTCTTACAATATCAATCCTGAATCCATAGCTGCGCATTGCGTAGATCAGGTCTGCCATATAAATATGATGGCTGTTACATGCATGGAATACAGTAAATCTCCGGTCGGTCTGAGCCAGTCTCAGAACTGCCAGCGCAGTAGAATCAATCGGTGAGAATTCTGCCACCTCATGCATACCGCCCATAGGGAATTTACCTACAGCCGCATAACCTCTCAGGCTGCGAAGGAATCCATTGGTAATGAAATTAATCTGGAACTCGCCGTCAGAGTTTCGGCTCATCAGATTACCTACCCGGACTACCTTGCCGTCCAGTCCCTCGGAAACTGCTTCCAGAACCGCCCTCTCTGCCAGGAATTTGGTGCGGATATATTCGTTGGTAATATTCTGTCCGATGTACAGATCATTCTCACAGAAAACTCTGGACATTGGCGGAACACCGTCAGAACCTTCTCCCGCAACGGAAACCGTAGAAATCTGGATCAGTCTGCGGCCGTTATTCTTACAGAAATCGATCAGATTTTCCACACCCTGCACATTAATTCTTTCCAGTACATCATCTGCAGCGAAATGCTTTACGCAGGCAGCACAGTTAACGATGGTACTAAATTTGTATGCTGAGAATCCTGCCACCTGTTCTTTGGAAGTAATATCCCCATCTACACAGATAATACGATTTTCAAACAGTTCCTTGCATGGATTGTCGAAATAGTACATCAGCATATTCATCATTCGTTTTTCCGGTGATTCATATTTGCCCTTGCGCACCAGACAGTAAACCTTACCGTCATAATTGTCAAGGAATGCTTTAAGGACATGGATCCCCAGGAAACCTGTGGCACCTGTGACCATAATATCTCCCAGCTTTTCCTTTGTGATCCGGTCTGCATTTTCTTCTGTATTTGCGCTGATCACATTCTGGATCCTGTTATAGTTATAATCCGAAAATTCATTCTTGCTCTGTGCAGCCTCTGTAACTCCGTCATCATCAACCAGAGCTGCAAGTTCCCGTACAGTAGGATATTTGAAAATATCCGCATATACCAGTGAAATATTCTTTGACAGACACATAACAGCAACCTTGGATGCAGTAAGGGAAGATCCGCCCAGCTCAAAGAAGTTGTCCTCAATCCCTACTCTTTCAATTCCCAGTGCTTTCTCAAAAATCTCACAGAGTGCTCTCTGAGCTGCAGTAACCGGCTCTACATAGCTGGCAGTATTCGTGGTTACCTCCGGCATTGGCAGTGCTTTTTTATCAATCTTACCGCCCGGTGTCACAGGCATTTCCTCAATGCTGACAAAGAAAGACGGCATCATATAATCCGGGATCAGCGGCTCCAGGAAGGTCTTCAGTTCATCCTCCGGGATGGCTTCTCCTGTATAATAAGCTGTGATATATTTATTTCCACCCTTTTCAATTACTGAACGGCTGCATTTTTCACCAGCTCATGTTTTCACGAAGGGCACCTTCGATCTCATCCAAGCTCCACACGATATCCTCTGATCTTCACCTGTGAATCGATCCGGCCTATGTACTCAATATTTCCGTCGCCTTTCATGCGGACCATATCACCGGTCCTGTAAAGACGGCTTTCCTGCTCACATACAGCAAATGGATTTTCTACAAACACAGATGCTGTTTTTTCCGGAAGATTATGATATCCTCTGGCAATCTGCTTCCTGCGTGACAAAGTTCGCCGGACGCACCCACCGGAAGCCGGTTCAGATTCTCATCCACAATGTAGCTGCGCACATTCCGCTGTGATTTTCCGATCGGGATGTTGTCATACTGTCTGTCTACCAAAAACTCTGTGGAAGAAACCGTATTCTCTGTAGGACCGTAGCCATTGATCATCTGATAGGTACGGTTACGGTAATGCTTGAATTTCTCGCCGCCAAGTGTAACAAATTTAAGAGCAGGTGCATCCTCCAGAAGTTCTGTAACCAGTTCTCCCATCTGGGTAGGGAAGGTTACGGTGGTGATCTCTTTTTCCTTTATATATCTGCTTATGGCAATGGCGTCCTTACGGATACTCTCCGGTAAAATATACAGGACTGCTCCTGCGGTAAGAGGTGCAAACAGATCGATCACTGACGCATCGAAACAGAAGCTCGCAAACTCTGCCACAATGTCATCCGGTGAAGTATTTCTGCTCAGTGTGATATATTCGATCAGGTTCAACAGATTTCTGTGCTCGATCATAACACCCTTTGGCTTTCCTGTGGAGCCTGAGGTATAGATCATATAGGCAAGGTTCTCCGGTTTCGGAGAAATAAGCTCTGCAGAAAGTTCAAAATCCTCAGCCTCATCTGACACACTGTTCCAGACTGATCACATTTCCGTCATAAAATTCCACAAGATTCTGATACTGATCGATCACAAGGAGATTTCTTGCTCCTGAATCCTTCAGCATATATTCAATTCTGCTCTGTGGATACTCCGGATCCAGAGGAACATAGCTCCGCCGGCCTTCATAACACCCACATAGGCTACTGTATATTCCTTTGTCCTGCCGCACCAGGATACCTGCTGCCTGTTCCGGGCCAAATCCGTTTTCCGTAAGCTTCTGAGCAATATAATCAGACATTCTGTCCAACTCTCTGTAAGTAAAATCTCCGGAGTCATCCCGCACTGCCGGTCTGTCCGGATATCTGGCAGCCATCTCCTTAAACAGATCTATGAAGGTCTTTCCTGTCCATGTTCCGGAATATCCTCCATCTGAGTTTCTTCCTCAAACATCAGCCGGATATCAGCCGGATCGCATTCCCTTAAGATTCCCTCTGCAGTGGTTTCCAGATTGTCAGCCAGATACCGGATAGTTTCCTCATGGTACATATCCCCTCTGTACTCAATCTCAAAGACAAATCTGTTCTTTTCAATGGAAATGCTGACAGAAACCGGTGCCTTTGCCATGTTCAGGCTGACAGGCTCCTCCTGTGCATATTCCCCACCAATGGTGTCAAAAGCAAAATTGTCGCCCTGGTAAATAACCATGGCATCTGCCTTAATATCAAACTCATGGCTGATCTGTGAGAAAGGATAAATATCGTTGTTCATGGAATCGATCAGCTGTTTCTGTACACCGCTCAGGCAATCTTTGGCTGTTCCTGAGAAATCACAGAAAACAGGGAGTGTTTTTACCAGCATACCCACTGTTTCCGAAAGTCTGGAATCGTTTCTTCCATGGTAAATAGTGGTAAATACAGCATCCTTTTGAAATTATATTTTCAAGTGTGATACCAAAAGCGGAAATGAAGAATACATTCTCCGTAATTCCATGCTTTTTACAGAATTCCTTCACATCCTGCACGGAAATGGATCTGGTCTCTCTGTGGTAAGTTCTGCTGTTGGAGCCGCACCGTTTTTGTCCGGATAGAAGCTGATGCTTCCACCTGCATGTTCAAATACTGACTTATAATAATTCTCTGCATTTTTATAGATTATCACCTGCCAGGGCATCTCTGTTATCCAGTGCCAGATCATAGGAAGTATAACCTTCCGGTTCCAGCTTCTCACCGCTGTAAGCTCTGTTAATATCATTAATTATAATAGCCAGAGATGTACCATCGGCAACAATGTGGTGAAGGTCCAGGAACAGATAATTGCCATCACAGGTTCTGTAGATTTCAAACCGGAAAAGCTGTTCATTAAACAACATATATGGACGTACCAGAGTGTCTCTGTTCATTCCGTTTAAAATCGGTGTTTTATAACTGAGCCCATCGTTTCGTTTCTGAAGTACATTTCCGTTGTCATCCATAAACAGACGGGTTTTCAGATAAGGATGCGCCTCAACAGTACTGTCAATGGCTTCTGCCAGTCTGTCCAGATCCACCTTGTTATCAAGCTTTAACAGATACGGGATATTGTAAATGGTAGAACCCATATTTGCAGTACACTCAATGAAAATCCCCTCCTGAGTGTTGGTAAGAGGATAACTTTCCTGTACTTCTCTTTTGCTTTCTTTTCCCGCAGTTTTTACAAATTCCTCCATCATTCGGATAGTAGGATGATTCTTAATATCTGAAGTTTTGATCACAATGTCAAAGGCTTTGGAGATCAGGATATTCAGCTTAATGGCAGTGATGGATGTCAGACCTGCCTCATAAATATCTGTGGTAATCCCAAAATCCGTATACCCCAGAACCTCTGCGATACAGTCAAATAATATCTGCTGAACCTCATTCTCAGGCTTAATGATCTCCGCTGCTTTTTTCTCAGGCAGAGGAAGAGCCTTTTTATTTACCTTCTGGTTCTGGTTCAGAGGAATTTTGTCAATCTGCATGGTAACTGCAGGTACCATATAGGCAGGCTTTGTCTCTTTAATAAAATCATTCAGGGCATTGATATCAACAGTGCTGTCCGATACCACATAGGCAGCAATATATTTTCCACCATTTGGATCATCAAAGGCAACTACAGTGGCATCCCTGATGCCCTCATATCTGCGGATCACTTCCTCAACCTCAGAAAGCTCAATCCTGAAACCTCTGATCTTAACCTGGGAATCCTTTCTGCCAATGATCTGGATATTTCCATCCGGAAGAAATCTTGCCACATCACCTGAATGATACATCACTTCGTATCCCGGTGTATCATCATAAAGATTCTTTGTATAGACCTCGGCAGTTTTTTCCGGCTTGTTAAGATATCCTCTGGAAACCTGCCAGCCGGTGATCATCAGCTCTCCGCATGCACCGGGAGGAAGCATATGCCCCAGCTTGTCTGTAATATAAAGCTTCACATTGTCAAGTGCTTTTCCGATCGGGACATTTGGATAATATTTGTCCACTTCAAATACAGTCGTAAAAATAGTCGCCTCTGTAGGTCCATAAGCATTGATAAACTTATAATCTTTTGGCGGCTCACATGGAACCAGCTTCTCTCCTCCTACAGAAAGATATCTCAGGCTCTTACAATCCATCTCCAGCGCAAACTGCCTTCCCACCTGAGTAGTCATAAAGGAATGCGTGATGCCATTTTCCTCAAAATAGCGCTGCAGTCCAATGAAATCCAGACGGATCTCCTCCGGAATAATGTGAAGCTGTGCACCGTTTGTGATGGCACCGTAAATATCCATCATGCAGGCATCAAAACCAAAGGAAGCATATGCAGCTATCCTGGACTCCGAATCTATGCCATAATATCTCTTGAACCAGTGACAGAAAGCAGTAATATTTCCATATTCCAGCATACAGCCCTTTGGCACACCTGTGGAACCGGAAGTATACAAAAGGATAAACAGATCATGCAGCTGCGGCTTCTTAAGCACAACATCCCTATCCTCCAGCTGCCAGATCTGATCTGTAAACAGCACCGGTCCTTTATATCCGTCTACCAGAGGAAGAAGCTCTCTGTCAACAATGAGAAGCTTTGCAGAGGAATCCTCCATCATGTACATCAGGCGGTCCCTGGGATAGGTTGGATCCAGAGGCTGGTAAGCTGCACCTGCCTTTATCACGCCCATCGGTGCGATCGCCATATATTCACAGCGGGGGATTAGAATGGAAACAACATCTTCACTGCCAATTCCCTGGGATGCGATATATTTTCCAAGTCTGTCACTGATCTCATCCAGTTCTCTGTAAGTATATTTTTTATCCTTAAATACCACAGCCGTATGGTCAGGAATGGTCTGTACCAGCTCCTCAAACATATCAGCGATGGTCTTACTTCTGTCATATTCGCAGGCAGTATTATTAAATTCCGCAATTTTGTCCGCTCCATTTTGGGAAAGAACAGAAACTTCCGAAATATATTTTGCTTTCAGCAGGGAATCCATAGCTGCCTCATAGGATTCCAGCATTCCACGTACAAAGGCTTCACTGTACATGTCACTGCGGTATTCTGCAGTAAGCACATATTTATGATCGTATTCTCTTACCTGGATCAACAGAGGCATCTTTGACATATCCGTAGAAAGGTCATGGCCCCTGGCAACAGTATCACCGATCGGGAAATCATCCCCAAGCTCTGCCTGATATGCAAATACCAGGTCAGAATTAATCCCGTACTTTGCACAGATATCAGAGAACGGAAAAATATCATTTGCCATGGAAGACAGAATCTGCTCAGAGAGCTCTGTCATATAGGCCTGTATGGTGACTTTCGGATCACAGGAACAGTAAACCGGCAGAGTCTTTACAAGCATGCAGACTGTATTCTCCAGTCTGGAATCATTTCTTCCATTATAAATAGTTGCAAAAAGACTCTCCTCGGAATTGGAATATCTGCTCATGAGAATGCCGAATACACCTGTAAACAGAATGTTTGGAGTAACCCCCAGCTTCTCGCAGGCAGAAAGTACCAGAGACTCTCCGGTGTCCACAGGCATCGACAGATATCCTCTCTCAGGAGTCTTTCCTGAGCAGTCAGGAAGAGGCAGGGATTCTGTCTCAATTCCCTCGAAAATACTGTCATAATATTTCTCGGCCTTCTTATATTTTCCCTCTTTCATCTGCTGTTCTTCATCAAGGGCAGCATCAAAGCCTGTGTAGGATTCTTTCTCCAATTTCTCACCCAGATAGGCCCGATCGATATCCTCAAAAATAATATCATAGGAATTACCATCTGCAGGATATGGTGGAAATCTGTAAAAAGATATTTCCTGTCTTCTGTCACATAAATCCCCGCCCGGAACAGCCGTCCCTTTTCCAGCTTAAAGGGACGCACCAGCTCATCTTTCATCTTTTCAAACTGCTCATTTGTGGTCCGGACCACCTCTGGTACAAAGGCTTCCTCACAAGGCTTCTGCACCATCTCTCCGCTGTCACTTAAATAAACCTTTGTCAGCAGATACGGATGTGCAGCGATCATCTGAGAAATGGCATCTGACAGCTTCTGAACGTCAACAGAGCTTTCCAGTTCAAACAGGAACGGAATATTGTATACCGTACTCTCAGGATTCTTCATGCACTCTGCAAAAATACCCTTCTGGGAGCCGGTAAGAGGGTAAACTTCTCTCTTTTCATAGGTTCTGATCTTCGGTGCAAGCATCACATATTTTTCCAGTTTCTCCACCGTATTGTTTTCGTGGATATCACTGGTTTTCACAGTCACTCCGAATTCCTCTGAAATCAGAATACAAAGCTTCATGGCACTGATAGAAGACAGCCCCGCCCTGTAAAAACTTGTGTCAGTTCCAAAAAAATCATTCTCCACAACGTCTGCAACGATTTCAAAAATCTTCTTCTGCATAGGAGTCTGGGGTTCTTTCAGATTCTTTGGCTGTGCAGCCGGCTTTGGCAGTGCTTTCTTATCAATTTTGCCATTCTGTGTCACAGGCATCTTTTCCAGTTGGACAAAAACCTCAGGAACCATATAATGAGCCAGGGACTCTGATGCATAGGCAGAAAGCTCCTCTGTATTGATCTGGCGGTCAGCCATAAAATAGCAGCAGAGGAATTTGTTATCTACAGGCAGAGTAATGCTGGTAATGATTCCCTCATAGGAATTGATCACTTCCTCGATCTCACCAAGCTCAATCCTCAGACCGCGAAGCTTGATCTGATTGTCTATTCTTCCGAAAAATTCAATCTCACCCTCAGCTGATTCTTGCAAGGTCACCGGTCTTATAAGCTCTCTCTCCGTTAAGATCAATGAATACAGCCTCTGTTTTATCCGGCAGATTCATATAACCTCTGCCAACGCCCAGTCCTGCGATCACAAGCTCTCCGGTCTCTCCGTCCGGAAGGATCTTATTCTCTTTATCTACAATATATACCTTCACATTACCGTTAGGCGTACCAATGGTAATGTTTCTGCTGTCCGTAATTACCTTCATGGTACAGCTGATGGTAGTTTCCGTAGGTCCATAACCATTCATAATGTAAGCATCCGGGTTTACTCTGCGAATCTTGTCATACAGAG
>ENA-OQCF01000294-OQCF01000294.1-human-gut-metagenome-genome-assembly--contig:-NODE-294-length-19189-cov-10.372993_pt1 | contig 19189 bp, 26 predicted proteins | sample MGYA00242756_ERZ504573 | MGnify/ENA primary metagenome ERZ504573 (study PRJEB26092, sample SAMD00036240) | human gut metagenome | host: Homo sapiens | study: EMG produced TPA metagenomics assembly of... | reverse complement strand
ACCGTGCGAATCTGATCCGTGACTATCTCCCCATCACGCCGGCTACAGAACACAGAACCCGGTAAGGATAGTTCCTTATGGTGAAGGTTATCGGAGCAATGACTACTGTCGTAAGATACATATTCAAATCTGAAGGAGTTACAACAACACATGGTCGTGTCTTTGCCATTTCACCCCCACGGGTAGGGTCCAACTCTACCCAATACACTTCATACTGTTCTACCATGTCCAATCCTCAAACTTTTCATCCTCAAACACATCAGGGATAAGTAACTCGTCATCCCCATTCTCATGGCACGTTTGGCAGCTTCCGCCCATCCCTGCCGTGGTTGTGCCTTTATTACAATATTGTTCCCGTCCAAAGAAATGCTCACAGCCGATTTCAAGGACAAACGCAACTGTTTCAATACTTCGGAAGGAAGTATTATCCCCTTGCTGTTTCCGATTTGAATAATGTTTGTTACCATAGTATTATAACTTTATAATTGATAATCAATATACAAATATTAATAAAGTTATAACATAATCCAAGCATATAAATTTATTCTTCATGCGAGCAACATAAAAAAACAACTCTTTCGGATTTTTTTGTTAAATAAAATAAATATACAAGGACAACAGGTTACAAAACGCATCTTAAAACACAAAAAAACAATATATATTTATACTTTTGAGGCATAAAAAAACAATTTTATAATCAAACATGGATAAACACATTATTGGCGAAAACGCAGGTATATTATGGCGTTTGCTCAACACAGATCCTCACAAAAAATGGGAGTACTCAGAAATAAAGAAACTCACAGATTTCGATGATGCAGAACTTGGAAGTGCTATCGGATGGCTTGCACGTGAAGATAAAATCCAATTCGAATTGGAACATCACCAAAGTAAGGATACCAAAGCACTTATATATCTTATGCTAAACGTATATTTCTAAAATGGCTGCACTCGTCGGGAGGGGGGATTGATTTCGTAACGCAATCAACATTAACAAAGAAAGGGAAATATGGAATTTGATGGAACTAAAAAAAAGAGCCTAACAGCCCTGCAATGGGCAAAAGAGGGTTATGTACCTAACGCTGATGCGGTAGGCGAAGAACGTTGGACTAATTGTTTTCACGGGCAGAAAGCAACATACTACAAAGACAACGAAGTTCACAAAGACTCTGAAACTGCAAAGGACATGCTTAGAGCTAAACGAAAAGAACACAAAAAAGCATCAGATAAAAGGGACGAGAAGCGAAAAAAAAAACATAGCTTATCGAGAGAACATGAAAACAGAATGGCAGTGGCTCCAGGAAGGTAGGATACCGAATCCGAATGCACGGTGGGAATATGGCGAGACTCTGAACAATACATTCAACGTGTGCAGTTACGGCAGCAAATATTGCTATTGTCATATTGATGAAACACATATACCCAAAGATAGTGAAGAGCTACAGAAAGCTATCAAGATATATCAAAAACAATTCTTTGAGTAGTTCAAAAACACCGCTGGAGATGGGTAAGCCTGCGAAATCGGCAGCGCAGAACGGCACAACCTAAGAAGCAAGGAACTGGACTACATCCGTCCGGAACTCACCCACCGCAACGAACAATGGATAGAACGTCCAATTACTGAAGTACACCAAGACATAACGGAAAAATATAAGGCAGCTACCGGACAGGGCTTGCAAAAAAAAGCAACCCCAATCCGGGAAGGAGTAATCGTGATCAGCCAAGACACCACACTCCGACAGCTTCAGAAAGACATTGAGAAGCTCAACCGGGAATACTCCACAGGAACCCGACAGGTCAACCAAGTACAGGAAGAACTCACAAAAGAAACGAGTTTATAACAATAAGTTATAACAAAAAGACGTACAAATCGCACAAACTAATAATTTATAAAAATATATATAATAATACATTTTTAACGCGCTAAAAACTCCCAATAAAATATCCTTATTTTCCGAATTGTTCCACGCTTTGCGGCAAGGGCTTCGCCTACTCGTTTCACTCGTACCGCTCCAATACTATTTTCTCTAAAAAATAAAATGGAGCGAAGCGACCTATCAAATTTTGTATTTTAGTTTTATTTCTTATTATTTCTTATTATAGGCGCATGGACATTCTGTAAATCAATAGATTACAAGCTCAATTACATAGTAACATGGGATGAATTACATAGTAACATGGGACGAATTACATAGTAACATGGGACTGTAATTACATAGTAACATGGGAGGAAAAAAAAGAGATTTTACATAGTAAAATTTGTTTCTATGTATTTATTCTATATATTTGCAAAAAATAGCTTATAAAACAATTTGTTATGGCACAAAGACGGAATTTACCCGAAGTAAAAAAAGAACGGCAAAGCATGGAAAAAGCTGCTCGGATTTCAACAGACATATTCATATACGGGCAAACACGCTGGCGCATGGGGGTGCGTCCGTTCCGGCTTCTTATGATGGTTTGCCAAACCCTTTCATCGGAACAGGGGCAAATTCCACTTTTTCCGGAATATGTATTTCCTATCGATAAGGTATTCAAATACTTAGGCTTAGAAAAAACGAACCAACGATATGATTTGTTAGCCGAAGATTTGAAAGAGTTCCTATCCTCTTGCGTTGAAAGAAAAACCTACACCAAAAGGGGTGCAAGGCGTTGGGTAGGCACAAGCTTTATCACTTGGTATCAGTTGGACGAAGAAGATCCCCTCTTAAGGATTCAGATAAACGAGAACGCAAGAGGTTACCTTATCGGGATGAAACGTTGGTGCTCGATGCAGCCTAAATTCTACCTAAAACTATCAACAGAATATCAAAACTGGTTCTATACCTTTCTACGCAAAGAATTAAACTTGCAGCCACAAATAACCGTTGAAATCGATATTCTGAAAGAAATGCTATACCTTGACAAAACAGCGTCATATGACCCAAAGAAAAATCCAAATGCCAACGACAATTTTTTTAAATATGTCATCGGCATACAAAAGCCCAAAAATTGGAAGTATAATCCCAAAGGAAAAAATAAGGCTTGGGAATACACCAAAAACAAGAACGGTGAGTTCTCCGGAACACTTGCCGGAATAACCCAATATACCGACATGAATGTCACCGCCTACCCAATCAAGACAGGACGAAGTTACACCGCCATCACCTTTGAAATATCGGCAAAGGCAAAATACCTGTCTGATACCATGAAAGAAAGAGTGGTGAAAGAGAATGCCAAACATGATATTCACGATTTTGGTAAGCCCTCAAAACAAGGAAGAAGCTGTAAGACTCAATCCTTAGCCGATTTATTCTCCAGTGTCCCCGTTATCCAACTAGAAGAGAACCCAACTATACAACCGGAAAATATACCAACCGGGAAAACAATCATTCCAGGCAATACGGTACGGCAAATGGCTAAATTACAGGACACACGACCAGACATATTAGCGAAGAAATTAGGGTACACTTTGAGAGAAGACGGAAATTATGAAAAATAAGAAATAAAATCTCATATGAAGACATTTACAATGAAAGAGTTCGAGCTAAAAGAAGATAAAATCTTTGATTTGGCAAAGCAGGCAATTCATGCTCACCCCCATAGACGAGGACGAATTAGCAAAACGAACCCCAAAAGAGGACAAAGCGGACATCAACAGTCAAGCGTCTTAAACTGTATAGTTGTTATCATTTTTCTGATGTTTATTTTCTTGCAAAAGTATTATTTTGTAATGTACATTACAAAATAATAGTCTATTAGTTGTTTAGTGGATTAGTGGATATACTTTTCATATTTTATTGTTTATCAAACACTTACACAAACATAATGTACATTACAAATATTAGTATTTTAGTGGATTAGTGAAAACAACACACATGATGCATAAAGATTAAATTCTTGTCTTCAAAATAATCCAATAAGGATATGTTCTATTCCATCTTAAAAGGAAATATAGAAAACGAGAGTGAGTAAACGAGGAAAATAAAATCTTTGATTCATTTGATTTATTCTGCATTTAATAGTAATTTTGCCACTAATCAACTAATTTTAGTGATTTAGTTTTTCAGTTATCATTTATAATCAACTGTATGGCAAAAATAGTATCAATAATAAACCATAAAGGAGGTGTCGGGAAAACGGCAACTGCGGCTAATTTAGGTGCAGCACTGCAAATTCGGGAAAAACGGGTACTGCTCATTGATATGGACGCACAGTCAAACCTGACGGACTGCTTAGGAGTTTCCACAGAACTTGACGATACCATTTATCAAGCCATGAGAGGCTATAGTCCGCTTCCGATTGTAAAGAACGAAGACGGGCTGGATATTGTACCGTCATGTTTGGATATGTCAGCAATAGAAATGGAAATAATGCAAAAGTATGCACGGGAGCAGATTCTTCACAAATTACTCCGCCCGGTACAGAAACAATACGATTACATTCTTATAGACTGCCCCCCATCCTTATCTATACTGACTATCAACGCGATGACTGCTTCGGATTGTATCATCATTCCCGTAGAAGCAGAATACTTGGCAATGCGAGGGATGGGTAGACTAACAAACGTCATCCAAGAAGTAAAAAACAATCTGAACTCGAAATTGCGTATTTCTGGAATACTGATTACCAAATACGACAGACGGAAAAATTTCAATCAAGATATACAAGAAATAATCCGTGACACATTTCAAGGGGATGTGTTCACTACTACAATCCGAACCAATGTCGCCATCGGAGAAGCAACAGCCGCTAGACATGATATATTCCACTATGCGCCAAAATCTTCAGGAGCGGAAGATTATGCCTCATTTTGTGATGAATTTCTAAAAAAAGAATCAACGTTCAATTAATACAGCCGTATGGAAAACAAAAGGAACAATCTGAAAGAAAACATGAAAGCCGGACTAAGTTCATTGGTAAGACCAACGACAGAAGCGATAAAGCAATCGGATTTACGTACACAAGAAAAGCCCAAATATAAAACCTGCAATTACATAACAGACCCTTCACGCCACAACCGGCTGAAACGATATGCAACAGATAACGGAATGACCTTACTTCAAGCATTCAACGAAGCCATAGATCTATATTTAAGCGACAAGGGAGAAAGATATGCTCCATAGTTTAGTTTCCATAAAAAGGGATGCCACACACAGGCATCCCCAAAAACATACAGACAAAGATTCACACATTCAATTTATTATCTAATCTAACCTCCATAACCTATCTTATTTTTCAAAACGACATCAGCTTAGAATTTCTTGCGCATGCCAATCGGTAGTTTCAGTTGTGCAAATTCGTCCCCGTCTACAATAGTCGCTCCGCCGTTCACATTTCTCATTTCTTCAATTGCAACCAGTCTTACTTTCCGTTCCAAATTTTTCTTTTCCATAAATTCATCATTTTATTGTTATACATTTTATTATAATTCAAAAGATGTCAGAAGTTCGCCTGACAGGTTCATGGCAACCATGTCATTCAGCTTCACCCAGTCGTTCCCGGAGTCATCCCATTTATACAAAACGATATAAAACGTACCGTCAATGCCTTCATTATAAGTCTGCTTGGCAACCACATCAGCGTATTTCTGTTTGCTACTGTTCCATACGGCATACTCAATAGCATATCCGTTTTCATCATACATGTAATTCAAAATGTGCGATTTATCCCATTCCCCCGTTACGTCGTTCCACTTCAACACTTCTTTCTGTGCCAGACGTTGCTCTCCGTCATACACATAGTTGTATTTCAGAGTCGAAGACAGATACTTTCCACATACCGACTTACGGTACACAGTCTTGGCTGTGACAATTCCATCCTCAGAGGTTTCTGCATTGTATGCAAACCCACACTCGCCATATACGTTCAATGACGTTAAAAAAATCGTTGTTGCTGTAATAATTTCCATATCTTGCTATTTTTATTGTTTCGTCTTTATTTCCTTTTACTGACACAAAGGTAAGAAGGATGTATTCCCTTTCAGGTTATCAGAATGTTATCTTATCGTTAATTATCTTATGTCGGCAGGCTGGCATTCCAAGGATTTACAGATCTTATCAAGCGTAGAAAACCTGACTGAAACGACACGGTTGTTTCTCAGGTTGGAAAGGTTGGCTATAGACACGCCTGTTTTTCCCAAAAGTTCATTCAACATCATTCCTCTTTTATTTAAAACGACATCGAGATTTATCTTTATTGAATGCATAATTACAGACAGTTAATCTGTTAGTGAAAAGCAGGAATAGAAAGCCAGTATACGGTCTTTCAGCAGATATGTATATTTAGCCTGTGACTGTTGGGAAAGTGCATCAGCAAGTTTCATCTTGATTTCATTGTATTCGAATACAGTAGATTTCCCAGCTGCATATTTTTCCAAGGCATACCGGTGCGCTTCCTGATTGGCTATTACTGCTTTCGTGGTGGAACGGTATTTCTCGAATGCGGATATCGCATCCGTATAAGCCTGCTCGATGTCTTTGTACAACTGCTTTTTCTCGTTTTCCAAAGACAGTCTCGCGTTATCCTCACTGATACGTGCCGCCCTCACCTGGTTTCGCGTGGAAAACCGGTCGAACAACGGGATGCTGATTGTAAAGCACAGACTTTTCTGCATGTTGTTGTTAAGCTGCCTCCGGAACGTCTCGCCAAGTCCGCTCCCGTTGTCGTAATAATTCGTGTTGATTCCGGCTGCGAATGAAAGGGTCGGATAATATCCGGACTTGGCTATTCGGATACCTTTCATCTTGCTCTGCAGAGTGTAATATGCCTGACGTATCTGAGGCATACAGGTCAGGGCGGTCTGATAAATGCTCACCGGACTCAGCGTGTCGGAAACGGCAATCTCTCCGCTAAGCGAATCGATATCAAACCGCTCATGCCCTTTCAGTTCCATCAGTTGTACTAGGTCAAGATAGGCGAGTCGGAGGGAGTTTCTCGCTTCGGTAGCGGTAAGTTCATCATCCGCTAACTGTGCACGCACATCATAAAGTTGTGATTCGGCAGCCTTCCCGTTCTCGATAAGAAGCTTCGTGCAGGTTTCCTGTTCCTTGGTCAGCTGTATCTGCTCCAATGCTATCCGGTATATTTCCTTGTTCAGAAGAATCTGGAAATAAGCTCCAGCCACGTTCAGCGACAGGTTGTTTTCTATCAGTTTCCGGTTCGCCTCTGCGGCAAGCAAGTCAAAGCGATTCTGCGCAATGGATGCCGTTCGCTTGAATCCGGCAAATATCGGGATTTCCGTAGTTACAGAGAAAGAAGAGTTCTGTATGTTGCTATCCTCATACGTGTTGTCCTGGTTCAGCGAGCGTCCGAAAGTGAAGTTCTGCGAGACACCTGCATTCAGATTCGGAAGAAAACTGTTCCTTAATGTATTCTTTTGCACTTTCAGGCTCTGAATCTGGTTATCGCTTTGCTTTACCTCAATGTTGTGTGTCACTGCATAGTCGATACACTCTGCAAGCGTCCATTTTTTCACTTGTGCCTGTACATTTCCTTGACAGGCTAATAATCCGGCAAAAGCAGTATAGATACTAATCCTTTCATATTTCGTCCTTTCTTATTCGTTTTTTCGCTCTACAAAAGTAGACAGACAAAGACACGGACGATGTTATCGGAAAGTTATCAATAGGTTAAGAAAAATCCATTCCTACAACCCGAATATCGGATTATAGGAATGGAAACAAATTAATCCAGCTGGTCAAACTGCTCGTTCCACAACCGGCTGTAGATACCGCCGGAGTTGAATAATTCCTTGTGCGTACCCGTCTCGGCTACCTGCCCTTTGTCAAGCACTACAATCATGTCCGCGTTCTTCACCGTGCTCAAGCGATGCGCAATGACAATAACAGTCTTTCCCCGTTTTGTCAGTGCGTCCAGCGTCTGTTTCACATGCTTCTCCGATATGGAATCCAGCGAGGAGGTCGCTTCATCAAAAATCAAAATCTCCGGTTCCTTATACAGGGCGCGTGCAATGGCGATGCGCTGCCGTTCTCCCCCGGAAAGGGAAGCTCCGTGCTCGCCGATATAAGTCATGTATCCGTTTGGGAGACGCTCGATGAAATCCTTCAGTCCGAGTTGTTCCACAAGGTCTACAATCCGTTTCATGTCCGGTTGCAGGTCTCCCACCGCAATATTCTCGATGATTGTCCCAGCAAACAGCTCAATCTGCTGTGGTACCGTCCCAACCCGGCGGCGTAGGCTCCGGTTGCTTATCTGGCGATGTCATATTCGCCGATGCGGATTTGCCCAGACTGGATGGGGTAGATATGCTGCAAAAGGGAGATCAGCGTGGTTTTTCCCGAACCGCTCTCACCGATAACGGCAGTTGTTTTTCCTTTTTCCATCTTCAGGTCAAGCCCTTTGAACACTTCTTTTCGCGAACCGTAACGGAACGACACGTTCTCAAACGTGATGTCACCGATCATGTCCGGTTCAAGCTCTATCTTTTGGCTGTCATCCTGTTCACACTCCAGGTCCATGATCTGAAACAGGCGATCGGCTGCAATCAGCGCGTCCTGAATGGTCTGGTTGGAGGATATCAGCGAGCCGATGGGAGAAATGACGTAGCTGATGAGCGAATAGAACACCATCAGCGTTCCCGGTGTCAGTTCCTTGTCGACGACCAGCACGCTTCCCATCCAGAGCACCGCAATGGTGATGGCTGTGGAAACGAACTGGATGCCACCCTGTGCCATAATCGCTCCGTAAATGCTGCGGAACGTGTTCTTCAACAGATGCACGAAACGGGTCTCCGTCTTCAGATTAGCAAAGTCCTCGATGCCGAAACGCTTGATAGTGGAGATGGAGTTGATGGATTCCACCAATTGTGCCTCCAAGTCCGCGCTACTCTCCATGATACCACGCTGGTATTTCCTGTTCAGCCGGTTGAACCCCCAGAAGATAAGCAGGAAAAGCGGTGCGGATGCTAGCGTCACAAGGGCAAGCTCCCACGAATACACGAACATCAGACCTACGGAGAAAAGCAGGATCATCATATTCACCACCAGATCGAGCGACACGTTGTTGATGAAGTTCCGGATTTTCACCGCATCGTTCACACGCGAAATAATCTCACCTACACGCATCGTGTCGAAAAACTGTTGCGGGAGTGTCAACAGATGCTTGTAATATCCTAATATCAAGGCGGCATCGATACGCTGTCCGGTCTTCAGTGCCAGGATGCTCTTCATGGCTCCGATAAAGGTGCGGAGAATCAGGATGACAATCATCACCATGCCCATCAGGTTGAGCAAGTTGATGTTTCCGTCCACTAATACGTAATCGGTGATTTTTCCCACATATACCGAGGTGGATAGTCCGAGAATGCTGTATACCAACGCCCCGAACACCGCCTGCATCATGACGCTCTTGTGTGGTGCCAGCAGCGAGAAGAATTTCCGCGTCATGCTGGTTTTCATGTTCCCTTTCTTGAAGGTCTCTTCCGGTTCCATCAGCACGAGTACGCCCGTCCACATCCTCTTGAACTCTTCGTCCGTCACCTTGTGCATCCTTCCGTCTCCCGGATCCATATAGGTGATGTGTTCCTTCTCTACCTTATAGATGACCACGAAGTGCTGCAGGTGCTCATGCACGATCACATGGGCGATGGTCGGTTTCGGAACGATGGAAAGTGCTTCAAACTGTGCCCTCACGCCTTTTGCCGAAAGTCCGAGCCGGTTGGCAGCCTCTATCAGTCCCAGCACGTTTGTGCCTTTCTGGTCGGTGAACGCATATTGCCGGATACGGGCAACCGGAAACTGAAGCCCGTAATGTGCGCAGACAGAGGCAAGGCATGCCGCGCCACAGTCCGTAATGTCATGCTGTTTTATCTTGATTCCTTTCTTATACATAGTCATTCTGTTTTTTCCGTTTTTCCATTCAATTCAATTTCGCTACCATTGTCTCGTTCTCATACTGTTTCGGGTTCACCCATCCGTCCATTTTCTGATAGAGCAGGTCGAACAGCGAACGTCGTGTCACCATGAAGTGCGCATTCACCGTCATTCCTTTTTTCAGTTTCCCTACCCTTCCGTTCTTCAGCTGGAGGTAATCACGCTTCATCTCGCATTTCACCTTGTAAAAGGAATTGCCTTGGCTGTCCGTCAGGAAGTCCGATGATATATCCTTTACTATTCCCGGTATCGTTCCCCATTCGTTGTAATTGAACGATTCCACCTGCACATTCACCGGCATACCCACGCTCATAAACCCGATGTTTCTCGGCGTGACATAGACCTCCAGGCAGAGCGTGGAGTCGGGGCTGATAACCGCCAGCGACTGACCTGCCTGAATGCTGCTTCCACGGTACACGCCGGAAAACTGGTCTACCGTTCCGTCCACCGGGCTGCGCACGATATACATGTCCTTGTCCTTTATCTCCTGATTCAGGCTGGAGTTCATCTCGTTGTATGTGTTCCGATAGGTGTTCTGGTCTGCCTGCCAGGTGCTGAGCTGGCTCTGTACCAGCGATGCTAGTTCGTTCTGCTGGCTTTTCAGTTTGAAGTAGTAACTGTCGTATTCCTCTTCCGAAATGACCTTCTTCTCAAAAAGCGTCCTATTCCGGGTGTATTCCTTTTCCGCCTGTGCCAGTGCCGTTTCCAGTTCCTGTTTCTTCCGGATGAAATAGGCGTATTCCTGCTGCCTTACTGGGGAACTGAACCGTTCCGGACGTTCGCCGTTCGCCAAAAAGGCAAGGTCGGCAAGCTGTGCACTGCAGTCGTTCAACCGGCTGGTCTGGTAATTGATCTTGTAGTCCGAATTGTTGGTGCGGAACCGGAGAATCACATCCCCCTTGTTCACCTGATCACCTTCCTTCACGAAAACCGAATCCACGATTTCGGTAATGGAGGAAGTGATTTCTGCCTTTTCCGCCACCGGTCTCACCACGCCGCTTCCCTGTACGGAGATATCCACATAGACGAAAGGAAGTGCCACTAATGTGACAGTCATAGCAAACAGGACAACCCAATAGATCACCTGCGATTTCGTTGTGTGCTGATAGATGTACGTCTCGATGCTATTTTCTATCCATTCATTAGGTAATAACATATCTATTTCTTATTTTTGATTAATACTTTTATTTTCTTTCACTGCACAAAAGTAAGATATGATGGATAAATTATAAGTTATCGTTACGTTACCATTACGTTAATACACAAACAAAAATACAAGGATTGCTATAACAAATATTTCTAGTATAGCAATCCTCGTAAACAAATGAAAGTCCATTCTCTTCTAAGTAAGGTTCATTATAGTTATTTTAATTATATAATGATATTCTACTTAAAATCTTGGCTGTCTCTATTCCTAACTAAGTAGTAAAGATTGAAAATAATGGCAAAAATTAAAAATATATTTTTTCAATATAGATGCAACAGATATTGGATATGTGTAGATACTAATTGAAAAGTGCGCCAATATTCCAGTTGAAAATTGCGCCACCATAGGATAAGTATAATGACCTTTGTATAATCCAAATGCAAAGGTAAAATGAAGACTATGGTAGAAAGACAATCAATAATACACATGTATAGAGTATGCGGTTATAGCAAACGGCGTATCTCTCGTGAACTTCATGTCAGCCGTCATACCGTTGACAATATTCTTTCAAAGTACGAATCAGCCATCCGCACGGACAATCCAGAAGAGGCTTTGAGTGATTTGCTTACCATCCAGCCCAGGTATGACAGTTCCAGACGCCGTCCTCGCCGGCTCACACAAGAGATTAAGGATAAGATAGGATTTTGCCTGAAGAAGAATGCCGTTAAGATAGCTACCGGACTTCGCAAACAGCGCATGTTGAAAAAGGATATCCACCAGTTTCTGTTATCTCAAGGATACACCATCAGTTACGCCACAGTATGCAGTTATATAAAAAATATAGAGTCATACAAAGAGAAGAAAAAGAGCGAAGCCTTTATCCGGTTGTTCTATGAGCTGGATGCATTGCCGAGTTTGACTGGGGTGAAGTTCTTCTTTTTATTGACGGCGTCAAAACCAAGTTTTATCTGGCCGTATTCACTTTCGGGCATAGCAATGGCAGATACGCCTATCTTTTCAGGCATCAGAATACGCTTGCCTTCATGGAATCCCACCGTAACTTTTTCAGGGATATACATGGTGTCCCCGCCATGATGGTCTATGACAATATGCGTGTAGCCGTCAAGAGCTTTGTCGGTGGTGATAAGAAACCTACAGAAGCTTTGATGAAGATGTCCGGTTTCTATTGTTTTGAGTACCGTTTCTGTAATGTACGGGCCGGATGGGAGAAAGGACATGTGGAGCGCAGCGTGGAATATGTCAGAAGGAAAGCTTTCTGCCTGACAGACCATTTTGGTGATATACATTCTGCCCAGGAGCATTTAAACCGGGTATGTATGCAGGTCAACAACGAGCAAGGCAGTCTTTCAACAGCGGAGAAAACATCACGCCTGGAAGCTGACCTGTCATCGCTGAAGCCTTTTCCCGGTAATCTGGGCTGTTTTGAGGTCTATGAGTACATTGTGGATAAATGGTCAACTATCAGCATGAAAAATGTTCATTATTCCGTACCTGATTCTCTTGTGGGAGAAAAAGTACATGTCAAGGTTTATAGTGAAAAAATCGTCATCCTGTACGGGAAGGAGAAAGTGGCCTCTCATCAACGCAGTTATTGCGGTGGAGACTGGTGCATCAAGCTGGAGCACTATTTGCGTACACTTTCCCGTAAACCGGGGGCATTGCCCCACTCTGTGGTTTGGCAAAGAGCACCGGAAGAACTGAGAAGGCTGTATGACATCCATTTCAAGGAGGACAACAGGACGTTTGTTCTGTTGCTGGACTATGCCCGAAAAAATGGATTTTCCGGAACGGACATTGTCACGGCATGCAAGGAGCTGACCGGACGTGGTGTCAGAAAGATATCTCCGGACCAGGTAAAGGCCATGCTGCATGGTAGCGTACAGGGAGAGACAGAAGAAACCATGGAACCGCCTGTTCTCCCGGCACAACAGGAGAATATAGAAAGAGAAGCTGTGGATATGCTTGAAGGCATCACGGCGCTCATGACAGGATACAATGAAGTGCATGATATAATACCAACCATTTAAGTTTATAATATATGAAATCAGAAAAAGAAACCATTTATGACTATGCTGCAGAACTGAAGCTTCTGGCCTTTAAAGAGGAACTGGAATGCACCCTTTCATTGGCAGCTGAAGAAAACTGGAACCATCTGCAGTTCTTGACGGAATTGCTTGGAAAGGAAAGCGCCAGGAGAAGGGAGTGTAGAAGAAGATCAAGGATAAGATCTGCGGGATTTCCACAAATGAAGTATCTGCATGAGCTTGTTATGGAAGACATGCCCAAAGAGGCACAGGTAATATTACCTGAATTGGAGACACTGGACTTCATCAGACAGGGAAGAAACCTGGTCCTGTATGGAAATCCGGGAACGGGAAAGACGCATATTGCTACGGCTTTGGGAATAAAGGCCTGCCAACAGGACTTTACCGTATTGTTTACTTCAGTGCCGGTCCTGCTTACTCAGATAAGGGAGGCTAAATCAGCAAAGACACTGAGGACGCTACAATTAAGGTTTGAAAAATACGATCTGGTCATCTGTGATGAGTTCGGATATGTCAGTTGTGACAAGGAAGGAGGAGAACTGCTTTTTAACCACCTGTCGTTAAGAGCCGGAAAAAAGGCTACAATCATTACTACTAATTTGGCTTTTAACAGATGGAATGAAATCATAAAGGACAAGGTGCTTGTGGCGGCAATGGTTGACAGGCTTACACATAAAGCTTATCTGGTTAATATGACCGGACTGTCTTATAGGCTTAAGGAAACACAAAAAATGAGACAAGATAAATGAATATTTTAAACTTATAGTAATTTTGTAACAAGTTATGGATGGAGCTCTTTTCAATTAGAATACAGCGCACTTTTCAATTAGTATCTACAATGATCCGTCTTCCTTTGAAAAAAGAAATGAAAGTTCCTTCGTTATGGGAGATCATGGTATCAAAATATTTTAGTGTTAAAATATATAAATATTAAAGCATTAAAACATCAAAATATTGGAAAAGAGAATTATTTTCCTTAACTTCGTAACACACTAAAAAACAAATAGATATGGCGAAAATTATAGCAGTCCATAATCAGAAGGGTGGAGTTGGCAAGACTACTACCACTACCAATGTGGGGTTCGAACTGGCACGAAAAGGATACAAGGTCCTTCTTGCTGATTTGGATCCGCAAGCCACTCTGACCTCGGCTTTGGGGGTGACAGATCCGGAAGAAACGGTTTTCTCGGCCTTGCAGGGTGCGGTGGATGGTAAAGAAACGCGGCTTCCATGGATACGGTTGCAGGAGAATATATCCCTGTGCCCGTCATGCAGGAAAATGGCGGATGCGGAGTATCTTCTGCAGAACGAATACGGGAGGGAAAACTTCCTTAAAGAACTGGCTGCCAGAACGGATGGAGGGTACGATTTTGTGCTTCTTGACTGCCGCCGGCTGTCGGACTGATCACGGTCAACGCGCTTGTGGCCGCCACCGATCTGATTATACCGGTGCAGCCGGAAGTGGCTTCTTTATATGGTCTGGTTTCCATCCTGGATACGGTTGCTGTAATACAGAGGAAGATCAACAGGGGACTGAACCTGCTCGGCATGCTGGTGACACAGTATGACAGAAGGACTACATTGCATGCGGAGATATTGGAAGCGATGCGGAAACAGTACGGGGAAACGGTCTTTTCCACGGTCATCAGCCGTTCCATCAGGGTGGCAGAGTCCATGAGCAGAAAGACGGATGTCGTATCTTACAGCAGGAACAGCAATGGAGCGGCGGACTACCGGTCCCTTACCCGGGAGATCCTGTCCAGATTGAATATGGTTGACAACAAATAAAAGTAAATAAAGAATATGGGAAAATTTATTGGAATTGACGAGATTCTGCAGGGCGGAACACCAAACCGTCCCACACACTCCACTCCGAAGGAGGGGAAGAAAGGGGAAGCACTGGCCAGAACCTCACTGGAGTATCCGTTGGAACTGCACCGCAAGGTGAAGAAATACGCTGTAGACGCTGGAATGAAGGAGAAGCAGGTCATAGCACAGGCTATACGGGAATTCTTCGAGAGAGTGGAGAAAGAATAAAGAACATAAAATTGAAGAAAATGAAGACATTCGGATATTTGTTGATGGCGGTCATGGCGTGCATGACATGTTCCTGCGGGATGAGGAACCACTGCCGGACCCGGTTCCTCCCGTAGTGGAGCCGGAAAATCCCGGAAACCCGGAAGAGCCGGATACGGGAAAGGTGTACCTCGCATCGCCCCTATCATCGAGAACATGCAGGAACAGAGGGCCGTGGTGGAGAACTGGAAGGAGGGGCATTGCCTGGGAGTGACAGCTGCAGGGGATGTGAACATACCCTTCACTTTTGACGGCAGGCGGTGGAAAGCCGGAAAACAGGTGGAGGTGACGGCGGATCAGAAAGTGTCTGCCTATTATCCTTATAATGTACAATATACGGACATGACCGCCATACCTGTGGACATCACGACACAGGAGGATTATATGTATGGAGAAGGAGGGGTAAGCGTTGAGAAGCCGAGCGCGGCCCTTGTAATGAAGCATGCTCTCTCCCTGGTCAGGATCCTGATAAAAAAGAATGATTATACAGGTGACGGGATGGTGGATGCGGTCACTTTTGGAGGTGTAAGGCTGTCTGCGTCCATGGATGTCACGTCCGGAAAGCTCCTTCCGGCAGGACAGCCCGGAGAATATAAGGCTGGAGGGAACTATACACTGGACGATGCCTCTCCGGTATATGTGGAGGCGATCCTGATGCCTGTGGGTACGGCTGAGGGTATCACTGTCAATGTACATGTGGACGGGAGGGATTTCACCTATGCCCTGCCGCCTACCCATGTGTGGAATCCCGGCATGATCTATACTTACACTCTGAATATGAAATCCGGTTATAACTGTGAGGTGGACGTGGACCATGTGCCGATGGATGAGGAGTATTGGAGCACTTTCGGAAAGACCGACCGGATTGTCATGAGGGATTGCGGGACGGACAGGATTTATATATGGCCGAATTATACGTTCTATGGCTATGACACCTATACCGGTGAGGGTAAGGTCTGGGGATTCTTTTTGCGGTATAGAAACCGTGGAGGTGGGGAAGACTTCGCCGGACAGGCACGGTTCGTGCTGATGGATGGGGACAGGATTGTGGAACAGTACCAGCCGTTTGATATCAAATGCGGAAACGGTGCATGGGACGGATACTGCAAGTATTGTTATGTGCAGGCCGTGCCGGGGACATACCGGCTGGCAGTGCTGTTCAAAAAGAACGGGGAGTCAGCCTGGTTCAAGCCTTACGGATACGATCAGAATTCCAATGATGGGGAATGGATGTATGAGGTGAGACCGGCACTTGATATGCCGGCATTCGGATGATAACATTGAGACCGAGAAATGACATACGTTTCGTGGCAATATCCTGTACCTGATAATGACTGGTTCAATATAGTCTATACGCTTTCAAACAAAAGCAGGAAAGCCATGAAAGGGACTGTAAAGGTTGTATGGGAGAGGGAGCTCAAACTGGAATCCAACTCCTACAGACCGAGTGATAAAAAGGAGAACAAGATTGATGACTATGAATGGCGCGATGAACTGGGAAGCTGCACTGTTGACATAGCGGCAGGAGTACGTTTTTGGAAAGGGATAGTATCCTGCAAGTTCCCGATTCAGCGAGCAAATCCAAGAGATCCTGTTAGCGGTGTTGGTTATTGCACTCCGATAGCCCATTTGTATTATCGGGAAGAAGGAAGCTGTGAGTGGAAGCTTTTGCGGTGTGACACAGAATACCTGTTCAACCGGAACTATCCGGGTTCCGAGTCTGCAAAAATGGATGAAGCGTTTAATTACTTAGGCATTATACCCCAAAGTTGGTAAAAGACGATAACAGGCCCCATTCTTCCTAAAGAAAAAAGATAAGACATGATAGTCAATGTACCGATTTACAGGAGAACCGCATAGAAAGATTTCAAGATCTTCTTTACACTCCTTATAATAAATCTGGCTGTTAGTATTGATGTTTGGAATAGTGCGGTTTATGATAATGACAGCCGGTATGTGCAATGTGAACAAGCTGGAATGCCTTTTTCTGAAGGATTCCGGCTTGTTTATTACATGGCTGAAAAAACAAGACAAATAAGAGGGATGTGTCCATAGTGTTCCTGGAACATCCGGTATTTGGGTAGAACTCCGGTAGAAAATGTTTTTCTCCACCCTTTTGAAGGAGAAAAAGTACGGACAGACGGTCTTGCAATCGCTCCGTTCCGGTGTTTTATCTTGAGTTTTGTTATGTTTTTTTATTTTCTACCATTGTTCTACCAGTAGGGCGGGGAAAGTAATGATATCACACTTTTATCAAGGAATTACATATAGAATGCAGGGTTATATTGATCAGATTTAGTATCTTTGCAAAAAATGGTACTGATATGGAGGACAAGTTGATTTCCCGATATGATATTTTAGTGAACCGGTACAAGGAACTTGTATCTGAGAAGCTGAGCAGAAAAGATTTTATAGAATACAATGAAATTCTATTCTCGGCGCATAGCTGTGCTATAGAGGGGAACAGTTTTTCAGTGGACGAGACCCGCACCTTGAAAGAAAAAGGGCTGGGCATGATCCCCAAAGGCAAGACCTTGCTGGAGGCATTTGAAATCCTGGATCATTTCCAGGCTTATGAATATCTTCTGAAGAATTTGGACAGGCCGCTGACCGAGGAACTCCTGAAGGAAACCCACCGGCTGCTGACGGAACATACCCTCTCTTACAAGACCCAATACGATGAAATACCGTCCAACCCGGGAGAATATACAACAGTGGACATGTGTGCCGGTGATACGATATTTGGGGACCATGAGCAGCTGATAAAGCAGGTCCCCCGCCTGTTACAAAGCACCCAGCAGGTCCTGGACTCCGGGAAGATCCATCCGATGATCATCGCGGCAAGATTTCATGGATTTTATGAATATCTGCATCCCTTCCGGGACGGAAACGGTCGTCTGGGACGTCTGATGTCCAATTTTATATTGCTCAAAAAAGAACAGCCGCTGCTGATAATCCCCGGTTCGCAGAGAGAGGAATATATCACCGCCTTAAAATATATCAAAAAAAGAGCGTACAGATGAATTTCTGATAGATTTTTTCTTCCGGACATCCATAAAAAGGATGGAACAGGAAATAGAGGAAAAAAAGAATCTCACGGAGAATTTTATCAGGGGGATGGAATTTGTTAGAAATGTAAAATCATCCAATGATGACATTTCAGAAATCTAATATTACATTCTGACAGTCCGAACAGTACTTTGCAGGCGAACTTTAAACAATCTGTTACGATTATAAATGTCTCTTTCAAAGATGAAGTTTTAATGGGACAATTAACCAGATCTGTTTCTGTTACCTCAGGTCATTCAGCGACTTACACTGTTTATGGTGTTGAAATCACAGAACGGGAAGATGATAGAGGAAATTACGACTCTTGGGAGGAAAATTATACCTTTGCAGTCACATCGGGATCTCCAGCATCACGATTGGATAGTTATGACAGATATAACGGTGAGGTGTCTGAGAGCATGACCAGCAAAGAAAAATCATTCACTTTGGTTGTGGATGGTGTCACTGTTTGCTCCAATGAACCTATTTCAAATGTTGGCAAAGTTGATAAGGTAATTGGAAACTATAGGTATATTTTTTGATTTAATTTCGCATTACAGATGAGGTTATGTCAGTGTTTTGACACCTCATCTTTCTCTGCCAAACTATTGGATACTTAAAATAGATTTTCACAATGTACTGGCAGTTATGAACGGCAACATAAAAATTAAAAAGAGCAACTGTTCATCTCGGACAGTTGCTCCTGTAAAAACGGTTCAATATTAGTAAAAAACGACAATCTTTATGAATGAAATTATTTATAAAGACCCTGTATCTTTTGATAAGAACTGTTCTCTTCTTATGAGGCAAATTCAGTTCTTTATCAAAGAAAGACGCAAAATATATTATTTTCAGTATTTCACCTTTCTCATTTGAAGAACACCGTACTTTCAGCTCCCTCCTTGTCTGTCAGAACAACCTATAGGTCTTGCTGCCATCCTCTGCCGCTTCCACGCCCGCTTCCTTGACGTTGATTCCGT
>ENA-OQCF01000293-OQCF01000293.1-human-gut-metagenome-genome-assembly--contig:-NODE-293-length-19204-cov-2.466006_pt1 | contig 19204 bp, 33 predicted proteins | sample MGYA00242756_ERZ504573 | MGnify/ENA primary metagenome ERZ504573 (study PRJEB26092, sample SAMD00036240) | human gut metagenome | host: Homo sapiens | study: EMG produced TPA metagenomics assembly of... | reverse complement strand
ACGGTCATTCGTGATTATTTTGTGGCTGTATGTGATCATCAACCTTCTGTTCATTGGGGCCGGGATACAACGCGGAGATGAACGGGAAAACAGAGCAATGACCGCGGCGGCATGAGGGCATAGCCGCCCTAACAGCGCACCGTATCGTCAGAGTGGGGCGGGGTGCCTTCACCCCGCCGCAGTTTTCCGCTGCCTGCCGTAAACAGGCAATCTCCGCACACGCGCCCCTCATCCGTCTGCGGGCGGGGCCGCAGACACCTTCCCCCGAAGGGGAAGGCTCCGCATCCATAAACAAAATCTGCCGACCCAACATCGGGTCGGCAGATTTTACTTAGGGCAACACCGCATAATTCTAAGTGCCGATACGGCGAGCGAGGTGCGGCAGCTGCTAAGCCAAAAGCGCAGATAATACTGGATGTCTTATCGAGCATTTTGGCAACGCAGATGCCGTGCCGCAGCCGCCGAAGCGGTGCTTAAGCCGCTAGGCGGGAATTGTGCGGTGTTGCCCAAAGAAATAGACTGAATTTCGACTTTTCAGATCAGCCTGAATCATTCAATGGTTTTCAGCAGGGCATCAATATCGCGGCGCTCGGCAAGGCCCAGGCTGAATGCCGTTGCGCTGCCGCAGGCGGTGCCAAGGCGCAGGGCGTAAGAGTAGCTCCCGCTTTGCAGGTAACCGGCAATAAAACCGGCTACCATGCTGTCCCCAGCGCCAACGCTGTTTACCACTTTGCCTTTTGGGGTGCCAATGCGGTGCACCGCACCGGTTTCATCCAGCAGCAGGGCACCATCGCCCGCCATGCTTACCAGAACATTGCGTGCACCACGCTGCTGCAATTTCCGGGCAGCCTGGGTAATCTCTTCATCACGATTGAGCTCTTTGCCAAAGATCTCACCCAGTTCATGGTTGTTGGGTTTGATCAAAAACGGGTGGTAGGGCAGTACCTTACCAGCAAATCACGGGTGGCATCCACCACAAAGCGGATGCCGCGGCCATCCAGCCGAGCCAGAATCTGCTGGTAAACATCCTGCGGCATGCTGGAAGGAATGCTGCCGGCAAGTACCAGAATGTCACCCTCGCCCAGTTCTTCCAGATTGTCCCACAGGGCCTGCATGGCTTCGGGAGTAATGTTCGGGCCGGAACCGTTGATCTCGGTCTCTTTTGCGCCCTTTACCTTAACGTTGATTCGGGTCATGCCGTCCGGCAGGCGGATGAAGCGGGTTTTCAGGCCGGAAAGCTGCAAGCCGCGCTCCAGCCAGGCACCAGTTTCGCCAGCTGTAAAGCCAAGGGCGATGCTTTCGCACCCAAGCTCCCGCAAAACGCCGGAAACATTGATGCCCTTGCCGCCAAACTGGCAGGCTTCGTCTGAGGTGCGGTTGATCTCGCCAACCGCCAGGGGGGCAGTCAGATGCAGAACGTAGTCGATCGCAGGATTAAATGTGACGGTGTAGATCATACGGAACACTCCTTTACAAAGGTAAGCTGTGCGTACCGGGGGTCTGGGCAGTGGTTGGTCAAAATGGCCCCGCAGCAATATCCCCGATCACGGCGGAATATACCATATCAAACTTTGTGTTATCCACCAGAAACCAGCGTTCCCGCGCGCGCTGCAATGCGGCGGTTTTGATGCTGGCTTCCTCCGGGTCCGGCGTGGTAAAGCCCTCCGCAGGCTTACGCCGTTGGCACCCATAAACGCTTTGGTAAAGTTGTAGTGCTGTAAAGCGGCCAGCGTTTCCGGCCCGGTAATGGCTTCCGTGATGGGGCGCACCTGCCCGCCGGGCAGGTAGGTGCGGCAGCTTTTGCACCAGCATGCGCGCATGGGCAATGCCGTTGGTCACATAGGCAGCCTGCAGGGCAGGGCCCTCCAGCGCGGCGGCCAGCGCCAGCGTGGTGCTGCCGGCATCCAGAAAGATAAAGTCTTTCTCGGTGATCATTGCGGCGGCGGCGCGGGCAATCAGACGCTTTTCTTCCACAGACTGTTCCTCGCGGGCCGCCATGGGGGCTCATCCGCCAAAACGGTGCGCCCAACCAGCGTGGCACCGCCGTGTACCTTTTTTAACAGGCCCTGCCGGTCCAGCTGGGTCAGGTCGCGGCGGATGGTGGATTCGCTTGCATCCAGGGCATCACACAGCTCCAGCACGGTGGCCGAGCGCTTTTGTGCCAGCAAATCTAATATCATAGCAAAACGTTCTTCGGCAAGCAAGACAATATCCTCCTTAAAACTGGACAATACTTCAGGTGATTCCTCTGGCAATTCTTGAAGCTTTTTTGCTTTACGCCTGTATTATACACGCACAAACAGTCAAAAGCAATCATGAAACGCCAAAACAAAACATAAAATTTGCGGACTGTTTTTTGTGCAATTTGACAACGATAAACGCTCTGTATTTGGAAAACAAGCACATAAAAAGCCGGGCACTGCGCAGCGGCAGTGCCCGGCCGAGAAATATGTATCGTAAGGATCGTCAAAAAATGGAAAGTAAAAATCAGATTCCGTCAAAAAACGTCAATCCTGAAAAGAGTGTTCAAAGCGGTCGATTTTTTCGCTTTTCCCAATCACCAAAATGGTGTCCCCGTCCTGGAACCGAGAGTCCGGCGAAAACTCCACATCGGTACGGTGGTCGCGTTCGATGGCAATAATGTTAATGCCGTATAGTCGGCGGATATCCAGCTCCCGGATGCTTTTGTTCAGCATCTTGCCGTTTACCTGGATGCGCTGTACCTCCACACCGTCCTCCAGGGCAATGTAGTCCAGCAGGTTACCGGAGATTAGGCGCTTGCCAATGCGCACTGCCATATCGGCTTCGGGATAAACAACGGTCACGCCCAGCCGCTTGAGAACCTCGCCATGTCCAGGGCTGCTGGCTTTGGCAATCACATGCGGCACCCCCATGTTCAGCACCAGCATGGAGGTCAGAATGCTGATGTCGATCTGCTCGCCAATACAGATGCCTACCGTACCGCAGTTCTGAATGCCGACTTCGGTCAGAGCCTCTTCGCTCAAATCATCTACACAAAGGCATAGTCAGTATATTTGCGAATAGCCTTGACCTTCTGCTCATCGCAGTCAACGGCAATCACCTCTTTGCCGGCTTCGGCAAGGGTGCGGGCCAGCGCAGAACCAAAGCGCCCCAGCCCGATAACGCCGAACAAAGCGGAAGAATCCTGTTTTTTCATAATGCACCTATCCAATCGTAATGGCTTCTTCTGTAAAGTGCGCGTTGGGTTCCGGGCGCTCCACCCAGAGGGAAAGCAGGGTAAAAGCCCCAACGCGGCCCGTGTACATGGTAAAAATCAGCACCAGCTTGGCGGCCAGGCAAAGCTGCGCTGTAATGCCGGTGGAAAGCCCGGCAGTGCTGTAGGCGGAGACCGCTTCAAACAGCAGGCTGATGAACGGCAGGCCGGGTTCCAGGATGCAGAGCAGAAATGTGGTGCAGCATACCACCAGCATGCCCAGCAGCCCAATGGTGGAAGCCTTGGCAATGGCGTTGGCAGGCAATGCACGGCGGAATGCACCCGGCCGCTGCTTGCTGAAAATGCAGCGAATCTCTTGCGCCAGAACAAAAATGGTGGTGGTTTTGATGCCGCCGCCGGTGGACCCCGGCGAAGCGCCAATGAACATCAGGATAAGAATCGTAAACAACCCGGCGTTGCTCAGTGTGCCCAGATCCAGCGTGGCAAAGCCGGCCGTGCGGGCTGATACGCTCAGGAAAAATGCTGTCAGCCAGCTGAGAGGATCGGTGAACTTTAATAACAGGGTACCTGCTGCCAGCAAAAATGCCGTGGTGGTTACCACAACCTTGGAATGCAGGGTGAATTTGCGGAAGCGGAACCGACACTTGACCACATCCACCATGACCAGAAAGCCGATACCACCCGAAATAATCAGAAAACAGGTGCTCAAATTCAGCAGCACATTATCCCGATAGGGGCCAGGCTGCGCCCGCCACCTAAAATATCGATGCCAGCGTTGTTGAAGGATGAGATGGAGTGGAACACACTCAAACCCAGTGCCTTCAATGGTGGATAATCCTGCGCAAACACTGCAAAGATGGGGATGACCCCGGCCAGCTCAAAGGCAAGGGTCAGCTTAATAATGGCGCGTACCAGCCGCACCATGCCCTCCAGACTGCCCACATTCATGGCTTCCCGGATCAGGGTACGCTCCCGCAGGCTGATGCGCCGTCCCGCAGCCAAGGCAAGCCCCATGCCGATGGAGGTAATGCCCAAACCGCCGATCTGGATCAGCACCGCCATCACAGCCTGCCCCACGGGGGTAAAGGTATCGGCGGTATCCACGGTCAGCAGGCCGGTTACACAGACGGCGCTTGTGGCGGAAAACAGAGCGTCCACCGGCTGTACGGTAATGCCCGGCCGGATGGAAAATGGCATGAGCAACAAAAGCGTACCCAGTAAAATGGTGGAAGCAAACCCCAGAGCAATCAATCTTGCAGGAGGCTGATGATTGAAAATTTGTTTGAATCGTTTCATATGCAGTATCAGGCCGGGTCAGCAAGGCAACAACTAAACCCACTTATCATATTTGTTTGGACGAAAAAGCTCACTTGATATATAAACATAGCCGCTTTTAGCGGCGATGTCAAGCATTTTGTGCAAAAGATAAAGGCAGGATAAGGATTGGGCACCGGGCAGGGAAAGAGGAATAAAGGAATCTGGCTGCGGTAGAAAATGTATACGAAACAAAAACGGCCCGGCAAAAAATTGCCGGACCATAGGGGAGATGATGGAATTTTAACGCAGTGGGGCAGGCGGGAAATTATTCGCCCAGGTGCCAGATATCGCTGTTGTACTCTGCAATCGTGCGGTCACTGGAGAAGAAGCCAGCCTTGGAGATATTGATCAGCACTTGCGGCGCCAACCCAGCGGGTCGCAGGCATAATCAGACAAAGCCTGGCCCTTGCGCACCACATAAGCGTTGAAATCGGGCAGGGTCTGGAACCAGTCCTTGGTTTTCAGTTCATGCTGCAAACGGGCCAGGTTTTCTTCCTTGCCGGCGGCCAGCATTTTCGGGGCCGGTCAAAAAGTCGATGGCACGGCGCAGGTTGGGGTCGCCCTCGTACCAGTCTGCCGGGTTGTAATCGCCCGCAGCATAGCGGTGGATGACCTGGCCGGAGGTCTGGCCGAAGATGTAGATGTTCTCGTTGCCAACCTGCTGGCTGATCTCCACGTTTGCGCCGTCCATGGTGCAAGGGTCAAAGCGCGTTCAGCATAAACTTCATGTTGCCGGTGCCGGATGCTTCCTTGGAGCCAGGCTGATCTGCTCCGAAAGATCGCAGGCGGGGATCATCTTTTCGGCGGCGGTCACGTTATAGTTTTCCACAAACACGACCTGCAGCCAGGGGGCCACCAGCGGATCAGCGGCAATCACTTTGGACAGGGTCAGCAAAGCGTGGATGATATCCTTGGCGATGATGTAAGCTGGGGCGGCCTTGGCACCAAAAATGCTCACCAGCGGCACAGCGGGGTGTGACCCGCGCGAATCTCGAAATACTGATGGATGAGGTAGAGCAGGTTCAGCTGCTGGCGCTTGTACTCATGCAGGCGCTTGGACTGGATATCGAACATGGCGGTGGGGTCAACCTTCACACCCTGGGTGTGCTCCAGCCAGTCAGCCAGGGCCTTTTTGTTGTCGGCCTTGACCTGGGAGAACTTTTGCAGCACATTGGCATCCTCGGCATAGGGCAGCAGTTTTTCCAGCTCGGCGGCATCCTTGCGGAAACCGGGGCCAATCAGGGATTCAATCTCTTTGACCAGTGCGGGGTCACATTCCAGCAGCCAGCGGCGGAAGGTGATGCCGTTGGTTTTGTTGTTGAACTTTTCCGGGTACAGCTTATAGAAGCCGTTCAGCTCGGATTCCTTCAAAATTTCGGTGTGCAGGGCGGCAACGCCGTTGGTGGAATGGGTAAAGTGGATGTCCATGTGGGCCATGTGCACGCGGTCGTCGGCGTCAATGATGGCAAGGCCGGTATCATTGGTGCGCTTTTTGGCGGCAGCATCCAGCTTTTCAATCACCGGCATCAGCTGGGGCACAACTTTGTCCAGATAGCTGCGCGGCCAGGTTTCCAGCGCTTCGGCCAGGATGGTGTGGTTGGTGTAAGCGCAGGTGTCGGTTACGATCTTGACGGCTTCGTCAAACTCGATACCCTTTTCGCCCAGCAGGCGGATCAGTTCGGGGATAACCATGCTGGGGTGGGTATCGTTAATCTGGATGGCGGCGTAATCGGCCAGGTCATGGTAGTTGCAGCCGCGGGCGGCGCATTCGGCCAAAATCAGCTGGGCACCGGCGCTGACCATCAGGTACTGCTGGTAGATGCGCAGCATGCGGCCTGCTTCGTCGGAATCGTCCGGGTACAGGAACAGGGTCAGGTTTTTGGCAATGGCGGTTTTATCGAACTGGATGCGTCATGCACAATGCTTTCATCAATGGTGTCCAGGTCAAACAGGTTCAGGGTGTTGGTGCGGCCCTCGTAGCCGGTCACGGCCAGTTTGTACAGCCGGGCAGTGTAAGGTTTGCCTGCCAGGGTGACGGGGTAGGTGATATCGGTCTTTTCCGCCCAGGAATGTTCGTTCAGCCAGGGGTCCGGCAGTTCGTTCTGCAAGCCGTCGGCAAAGCTCTGGTGGAACAGGCCAAAGTGATAACGCAGGCCGATGCCGTCGCCCGGCAGGTTCAGCGTTGCCAGAGAATCCAGGAAGCAGGCAGCCAAACGGCCCAAACCGCCGTTGCCAAGGCTCGGCTCCGGCTCGACTTCCTCGATGTCGGAAAGGCTCTTGCCTGCGGCAGCAAGGGCATCACGCACATCGTCATACAAGCCGAGGTTGATGAGGTTGTTGGAAAGCAGTTTGCCGATCAAAAATTCAGCCGAGATATAATACAGCTTGCGGCCGTTGACCGGGCGTACCTGTGCGGCGCTCTTGCTGCGCACAAGATCCAGCAGGGCAAGGTAAATTTCCTGGTCGGTGGATTCGACAAGGGGCTTGCCGATCAGCTTCTGTAAAGTTTCCGTCATGGTCTGCATAGCGGGTTCCTCCTAAAAAATTAATTTGCAGAGGCCAAGGCGTTGGTATCGCCTTTGGTTCAGGCCTCAAGTGGGGAAGCCTGCGGTGCGGCCCGCACTTCCTCTTGCTATATCCAGAATATCATACAAAATCGGTAAAATTCTTGTGCAATTCTGCCGGATTGTGGTACAATACAAGCATCAGGAATGCAGAAGGGGGCTATAACATGCCAAACCAGGAACGCTTGCGGGAAACCAAACACCATGGTGCGGTGCGGTTCCCTTTTAATATCTACCCCTGCACCATACCGGGGGACTTTTTGCAGGTGCCGTTGCACTGGCACGACAGTATGGAACTTGTCTATGTTAAAAAAGGCAGCGGAATCGTGCAGGTCGGTGTGAACGCTTACCCGGCGGAGCAGGGCGATATTTACATTTTTGCCCCCGGCACCCTCCACGCCCTGCACCAGCGCGGCCAGGCCGTGATGGAATACGAAAATATCATTTTTGAGCTGGAGCTGCTGGGAGGTGCGGATGATCTGTGCGCCGAGCGCTACCTTTTGCCGCTGCAAAGCGGCCGCATGGCTTTGCAGCCGCGCATCATCCCCGGCGAGGCGGGCTATCCCCAGGCGGCGGCCTGCCTGCAGGAAGCGGAGAAAGCCAACAAGGTAAAAACCGCCGGGTATGAGCTGGCCATCAAAGGGGCGCTGCTGCGGTTTTTTGTCCCATCCTGATTGGCCATGCACGGCACCCCGCTCCCGGAGGATACTACTGACACCCGCCGCCTGAAAACGGTCTTGCAGCTGATCGAAGCGGAATATGCTACCCCGCTGCGGATTGAGGACGCCGCCGAAGCCTGCGGGTGCAGCCAAAGCCATTTTATGCGTTGGTTCAAAAAAATGACCGGCCAGGCTTTACCGCCTACCTGAACGACCACCGGCTGAACCTTGCCGCAGAACTGCTGCGCATTACTGACGCCACCGTGCTGGATATCGCAGGCCGGGTGGGGTTTGATAACCTTTCATACTTTAACCGCCTGTTCAAGCGCCGCTATGGCATGACCCCGCGGGAATACCGCAGCAAATAAAGCAGCAAAAACCAAACCCCGCCGCGGAATGTGCACAGCATCCGGGCGGCGGGGTTATATATCTTATAGAAATGATAAAGTGGGCAATCCGGCAGGAAAGCGGTGTGGCCGGGCGGGGACCCTACAGGCAAAAGAAAATAGCGACAAAAATTACTTCATCCAACGGATCTGCTGCTCTTTTACCAGCGGATAGCTGACAAGCTCGGTACCGTCCATGTCCTCTTTGTGCATATCCACAGCGGTGATCTGGCTGTTTTCATAGGTGGTGTAGTAATAAATGCCTTTGTCGGCATTGCAGCAGCTGGTGTACAGGGTAATCTCGTACTTACCGTTGTCCAGCTCACAGCAGCCGCGCTGCTGCTCTACCGAGCCGAGAATATGGAAAAACTGGCTCACGCTTTCTGCTTCGCTTTCCCCGGAGCGGGAGTTGGCGCGCACGAAAGCCGCCCGTACAAACCGCGACTGAGACGAAAGATCCCCCGGCAGACCCATGGCCCCCATGCCGCGGCTGTAAGCGTTCAGCGGCAGGTTGGGTGCAAAGTGGTTGCCGGTTGCCTTTGGGGAAAGCTGCATATAATTATTCAAAGCAAACAGCTGCATGGGGAACGGAGGGTTGTTGGTCAGCACACCGGCGGGGTTATCATATACATGCAGGCCGTCTTTGGTAGATTCCAGCGTGATGCACTCATGATTATCGGCAATCATCCAGTGCAGGCTGGCAACGGGCAGCCCTTCGCAGAACGGGGTATCCACCAGGTTCATGCGGTCCAGCAGGGTGCGGGCATCCTGTACGGTAGCGCAGCGGCCCAGCAACCAGGGGATCAGCTCAAACTGGGCAACATTATCTTTGCCGGGTTCATCTTTGCAATACCAGGCGTTGCCCACAAAGTTCAGCCCGGCAATGCATAGCCCTTTTTCGTTGATGGCATCGTAATACAGGGGATAGTTATTCTGCACGCAGGCCATGCCCAAAATAGCATAGTGCTGGTCCAGCACGCCAAGGCCGTTCAGCTGGAACGGATAGTGCCGCGGGGTAAAGGTGACGGTCTCGCCGTAACCGAATTCATAGTCCAGGTTGCGGCCAAAATAAAAATCTTTGGTCTGGTACGTTGCAGCAGTGCACATACAAATAAGCCCTCCGGTCGTATCGTAAATGATGTCTTTAACGTTATTATACCACGGCGCAGCGCTGCTATCGAGAAGATTTTGTGAACTTTTGAAATTTTGTACCAAATAAAAAATCCCGCAGCCCTGCCTTGTAAACAGGTCCTGCGGGAGAAAAGTGGATTTACACCAGCTTGCGCACCAGTGCAAAATCAAAAAAGTCCGTATAAAAAGTGCGGCAGCGCAGCACCGGGCGGCACAGGCGGGAATAGCAGGTCTCGCTCAATTCCAACAGGGCCTGATCACGCTGCAGGGCCAGGGCATGGCGCACGGCGGGGTCCCCCATGGCGCGCGTAGATGGGTAATGGTGCTGGAAACCTGAATTCCGCACGCTTCATCCAGAATATCGAAAATGGGGCGGGTGAAGTCAATGCCATCGGTGCGGGTGGTGCCGAACAGCGAGCATGGCACGATATCGGTAGAAAATAATACTGGGGTGTTATCCGCCAGCACCCGGCGGCAGATGTAATAAACCGGGGTATCCAGGCTGATGTTCAGCGCCTGGGCGGCATCGGCATCTGCCGTGTGGCGCGATACCCGCAGATCGTCGCTGTTGGGCTGCATGCCGCGCGCCCGGATCATTTGGGTGAATTCAAACTTCTGGTCCATGCGGCGGGCCAGATTGACCACATCGCGGTTGATCACGGTGCCAATGCCGCGCACGCGCTCAATGTAACCGGCACGTTCCAGTTCACTCAGTGCATCGCGCACAACGGTACGGCTTACGTTCAGCCGGTTGGCCAGCTCCAGTTCGGGCGGCAGATGGTCGGTATCCTGCCAAATGCCGTTGCGCAGCTGCTCCAGCAGCTCGGCCACAACCTGGTTAGAAATCAATACGCCGCCCAGGCGGGGGGCGCTGTCGGGGTGTTTGGTTGCCATAATCGGGTTCCTACTTTCCTGTGCGTGCCGGTACAGGCCGCAAAAGTCGTACTCTTATTATAACATACCCCAAAGCCAAAAACCAAGTGTTTTATAAAAAAGCAGGCAAATAAAAGGCGTGGTGTGATGTGGTGCGTTCCTTGGTTCAGTCCGCTTTGCCTTCTTCATGCGCATAGCGGCACACATCCCGCAGGCAGCAGCGCTCGCAATACGGTGTGGTGCGTGCGGTGCACACGGCGCGGCCATGGTCCACCAGCCGGTGGCAGAAATCACTGCCCTCCTGCGGGGGAATGATCTTCCACAGCGCCATTTCCACCTTTTTGGGTTCCTTGATGTTATCCACCAGCCCAATGCGGTTGCACAGCCGGATGCAGTGGGTGTCCGTTACAATGGCGGGCTTGCCGAACACATCGCCCATGATCAGGTTGGCACTTTTGCGGCCAACGCCGGGCAGTTCCAGCAGGGCGTCAAAATCATCGGCACGTTGCAGTCATACTTGTCGCGCAGCATCCGCATACAGGCGCTGATATCCCGCGCCTTGCTGCGCCCCAGTCCGCAGGGCCGCACGATCTCTTCAATTTCCTCCGGCTCCGCGGCGGCCAAAGCGGCCACATTCGGGTATTTGGCAAACAGATCCTGTACCACAACGTTCACGCGGGCATCGGTGCACTGTGCAGCAAGGCGCACTTCCACCAGCAGCTGCCAGGCGTGCTCGTAATCCAGCGTACAGTCCGAAAGCGGGTATTCTTTTTTCAGCCGCTCAATGCAGATGGCGGCCAGCTGTTTTTTATCATGAATCTCCATGGGGTTCACACTCTCTTTTATCACTTCCCGGCGCGCGGGCCGGCGGGGCTTACGGCTTGATTCTACCACGGATAGCGTTTATAATGCAAGTAGCATGGTGCCGCCTTCTAATGCTGCGAAGCTTCAAAAGAGGGGCCGCTGCCCCTTGCTCCCTCACAAAAACTTACCTTCTCATGCCGGGGCGGCACGCGAACATAATTTTTTGCTCACAAGGGATTTTGAGCGTCGGTGCATGTCTGCCGCTTGGAATGAAGTTTAGAATATATTTCCTTATATATAAAGGTAACATAAAGGAGTACCCCCATGAAGGAACCGCTTGCCCAACGCCTGCGCCCGCGCACTTTGGATGAAGTGTGCGGCCAGCGCCATCTCCTGGCCCCCGGCCAGGTGTTCCGCCGCACCATTGACAGAGGCGTGATCCCCAATATGATTTTTTACGGCCCGTCCGGCGTAGGCAAAACCACCGTGGCCAGCATTATTGCGGCCAACAGCGGTATGCGGCTGTATAAATTGAACGGTACTACCGCTTCCACCAGCGATATCAAAAGTGTATTGGGCGATATTGGCACCCTGCATGCCGCCAACGGAATTCTGCTCTATCTGGATGAGATCCAGTATTTCAACAAGCGCCAGCAGCAAAGCCTGTTGGAATGCGTGGAGCAGGGAACCGTGACGCTGATTGCCTCCACGACCGAGAACCCATACTTTTATGTATATAACGCGCTGTTATCCCGCTGCACAGTGTTCGAGTTCAAATCCCTGACGGCAGAGGATATTGCCGAAGGCGTGAAACACGCCGCCCAGCGCCTGGGCGAAAGTGACGGTACGCCGGTCAACATCCCGGTGGATGCGCTGGAATACCTGGCCCAAAGCGCGGGCGGCGATATGCGCAAGGCGCTGGGCAACCTGGAATTTGCCGTCAACGCAGCCCCCGTGCAGGATGGCACGCGGCTGGTTACGCTGGAAATGGTCACGCAGGTGGCCCAGCGTACCGCCATGCGATACGATAAAGAGGGCGATGACCATTATGATATTGTTTCGGCCTATCAGAAGTCGATGCGCGGGTCGGACCCGGATGCAGCGCTGCACTATCTGGCCCGGCTGCTGGAAGCGGGGGACCTGCCCAGCGCCTGCCGCCGGTTGATGGTGTGCGCCTGCGAGGATGTTGGCCTTGCTTACCCGCAGATCATCCCGATCGTAAAAGCGGCTGTGGATGCTGCCAACATGCTGGGCCTGCCGGAAGCGCGCATTCCGTTGGCGGACGCGGTAATTTTGGTGGCGACCAGCCCAAATCCAACACGGGCGAAGCGCCATTGACCGTGCGCTGGCAGATGTGCGGGCAGGCCGCAGCGGGCCGATCCCGCGGCAGCTACAAAATAAGCATTATGATGGCGCCGATGCCGCAGTAAAAGGCCAGCATTATCAGTATGCACACGACTTTGCCAACCATTGGGTGGACCAGCAGTACCTGCCGGATGCCATCCGGGACCGCCAGTATTACCAGTTTGGCGATAACAAAAACGAGCAGGCCGCCGCCGCTTACTGGCAGCGCATCAAAGGTGATAAGTTCAAAAAATGAACTATAATTGCGCACAGCAAAAACCATAATAACCTATATCAAAATAGGAATATAAAAAAGATTTTTTTGATGAAAATATTTTATGGGAATTGAACAAAAAAGAAAAAACAGTGTCAAAAATTAAATCATCTCCTGAATGACAAAAGAAAAATGCCGAGATAATCAGAAAAGGCAACATTATTACAGTCGATTCCTGTTAGCTTGAAAGAAAATATCAAGAACTTTTTCGAAAACGTCACATTTTAATGTATTGACAATCTTTAATATCATTTGATATGATAGGGTACAGGAATCATGTATACAATGTGAAGTGGAAAATATTTCGAGTTCTTTCCTCTGCATTGTATGAGAAGGAGATTTTTAGTATGCGCTATTCTCATCAACGTGAACTGATTTTGCGGGAGGTACTTTCGCGTAGCGATTATCCAACCGCGGAGCAGATCTGTACGTCTCTGCGGGCAGTGTGCCCGCGGCTGAGCCTTGGCACCGTTTACCGCGACCTGAATACGTTGGTTGATATTGGCAAAGTGCGGCGTGTTTCCATCCCCGGCGAAGCAGACCGTTTTGAGGGCCCGCAGGAGGATCATCAGCAGTTGTATTGCCGCAGCTGCCAAAAAGTAAAAAGCATCCATATTTCGGATGCGCAGCTCAAAGCCCTGATTGATGCCTGCCCCGATATTGTGCCGGAAGATTACAGCCTGACTGTGTTTGGCCTGTGTGATGAATGCGCCGCCAAAGCGGCCCAGGAAACCGAGGAATTGTAAGGAGACAGCCTGCCTGATGTTCACCGTTCAGGCGGGCTGTTTTGGCATTTGTGGGGTGTATTTTGTGCAAAACAGCGTTGCTGTGCGTTGTTCTGCGCGGTAAACTGTGGTACACTATTTATAGAATAGTGTATGTGCTGCCCTGTGCGGTGCGGCCAGACCAAAACAGCGGAGGTAAGACCTATGCCCCAACTGCAGTGTGAAGAAATTCGTTTCCCGTCTGCCGATGGTGTTCATACCGTGGCGGCCAGCATGTATACCATGCCGGGGGTGCCGGTGCGCGCCGTGCTGCAGCTCAGCCACGGCATGTGCGAGTATGTACAGCGCTACCGCCCCATGGCGCAGTGGTATGCCCAGCGCGGCATAGCTCTGGCCGGCAACGATCACCTGGGTCACGGCGGTACCGCAAACAAAGGGGAGCACGGCCATTATGGCGAGCCCCGCGGCCGTTACCACCTGCTGAATGACCTGCACACGATGAACGGCATCATCCACCAAAAGTTCCCTGGCGTGCCGGTATTTTTGTATGGCCACAGCATGGGCAGCTTTTACGCCCGCTGGTATGCCGAAACCTGGCCGGAAAGCATCTCCGGCGCTATTTTCAGCGGCACGGCGGGTCCGCACATCCGCAACCAGGCGGGCTGGGCGGTTGCCGCGCTGACCGCAGCTGTGCGCGGGCCAAAATATGTTTCCAAAACGCTGGTCAAGCTGAATATGGGGGCCTATTGCAACCGCATTCCGGATGCTGTTTCGCCCAATGCCTGGATCAGCCGTGACCCGGAAGTGGTAAAGGCATACGATGCAGACACGCTGTGCACCTTCCCATTTACCGCGGCGACCTACCGCGAAATGCTGGCCACCCTGTGCCATGTCAGCAGCCGCAAATGGGCACAGAATATCCGCAAGGATCTGCCGGTGCTGCTGATTGCCGGAACGGCGGACCCTGTTGGTGATTACGGCGCGGGCGTGCGCAAAGTGTGGGCCATGCTGGGGGATGCCGGTGTACAGGACCTGAGCTGCGAAATCTGGCACGATGCCCGCCATGAGCTGCACAACGAAACCAACCGCGAAGAAGTGTTTGATTATGTGTACGGCTGGCTGATGGATCGCCTGCCGGAAGATGAGAGCCAATAAATAATGATAGGATAAATGTGGATTGCACGTTATTCTGTAGGGAACGGTCTTGACCGCTCCGATACATTGGGGCATATGCGATAATGGAAATTGCATCGCTCCACAAATAATATGTTCGTTAGTTGCACATTTTTAATGGGCCATATGGGCATGGGGCAGCGGGATGAGGTCGTCCCGCCCTGCTGGCAATTTTATTGTTTATCGCGTTTTTTGAAGCGCTGACACGAATATACTTTATTATTTATTGCAAATAAAAACTTAAGGCCCGATGCGATTGCATCGGGCCTTAAAACATAGTAAACGCTAAGGTGTATCTGAAAACAAAGAAAATGACGGATATTTCGCAAACACAAGCAGGATTTAGCGTAAAATCCTGCTGCGCTTGTAGAAATAGACGATATTTTCGACTTTTCAGATACACCCTAAATAGAAATCATAGGCTGAAAACGTACCGGGGCGATGCCGGGCTGCTGCAACGCTCGGCAGACGGGGAGATGGAATGCCCGCGGTTTTAGTGCCCAAGCAAAAAGTCCAGCACATCCCAGCCTTCGTCGCCGGTCTGGCGGTACAGCTCGGTGTAGCCGCAGTTGCAGCAGCTGATGGTGACGAACTTTTTGTTCTGGACGTCAAATATTTTGGCGAAGTTCCCGCCGGTGGCCTGCAGCCGGTCCGATTCATACTGCTGGCAGCCGCATTTGGGGCAGATGTATTGGTGCTTTTCCATAATAGATTCCTCCGTATTGTAAGGCTGGGTCAAACGTGGCTCAGCCAGTCGGCCAGCGGCAGGCAAAGCAGGTTGGGGGTAACTTTTGCCGCGGCGCGGTGCAGCGTGCACACCAGCCCCGGTGTGCTGACGCGCAGGTTCAGCGCGCTGTCCCGCAGCGCGGCGCACAACATCCTGGCTGCGGCTGGCCAGCGGATAATGGCGGAAGCCATGCCCGCCTTTTTCCGCAATGTCAATGAACTCGGTATCCTTGACCCAGTAGGGGCATACCGCAGTAACATGGATGCCCGCAGGGGAAAGCTCGTAATGCAGCGTCTGGGTGTAGCTGAGCAGGAACGCCTTGGTGGCGGCGTATACGTTCAGCCCCGGAATGGGCTGGAACCCCGCGGTGGAGCAAATCTCCAGTACCTGACTGCCTGGGTGCAGATAGGGGAACGCCGCATCGGTCACATCCACGGCGGCGCGGCAGTTCAGGTCGATCATGGCGTCGTTGTCTTTGGCGGGAATATCCACCGTCGGACCCATGCGCCCCATGCCTGCCGCATTGACCAAAATGCGGATGTCCGGCAGTTCATCCTGCAGGGTGTTGCGCAGGTACTCCATATCACCCGGGCGGGTCAGGTCAAGCGCCAGCACCCGGATGGGCACGGCGCTGATGGATTGCAGCGCTTCCAGCCGGTCGCGGCGGCGGGCGATGGTCCAAATTTCTTCCACTTTGCCCTGCTCCGCAATCTGGCGCACAAACTCGCGCCCTAAACCACTGGAAGCACCGGTCACCAATGCAATTTTCATGGCAGTTATCCTCAATCACAGGGCAGGTTGGGTCTGTCCTGGTCGCCGTCAGCCTTGAAAAGAACAAAGCCGTCCGGCTGGTTGGTAAAGTAATAATACTCGGTGTTCTGCCGCAGCGGCGGGGTTAGATAGTTGGGGATGATGACCCCATCGTCCTCGCGCCGCTCCGTCAGCCCGGCGGCGGCCCATACGGCGGCAGGAATACCGGCGTTGTAACAATCCAGATATTCCGCGCCCGCATCGTGCAGCAGCTTGTCCAGTGCGCCGCCAATGCGGGGCAGAACAGCATCATCGCCGATAAAATCCACCAGCCGCACCACCGGTACGCAGCCGGTCTCGGCAGCTGTGATGGTGCGGGTGATCGCGTAAGCCAGCAGGGCACCGGCTTCCTGCACTGCCCACACATCATAGCTCTGGTGCGGGTAGGCAAAGTACCGGCGCTGCAAGTACCAGAGGTCTTTATGCGGCGTGTGGCTGCTGTGGGGCAGGCCAAGCGCGGCCAGCGCAGCGGTATCCGGCACACGGGTCAGCGGCAGGTCATCCTGTACCGGCAAGGGAGCAGAATTTGGACCGGCACCGCCAGCTGCCAGCCTTTGCACCGGGTGCGCCAAGGCGGTAATAATGCGGCAGGCGCTCGGCCTGCCAGCCCAAAAAGTGGTACAGCACACAGGTGTTGGCGCGGATGTTGTTGCAGGCAACCACGCGGGCATTCAAAAGCCCGGACAGGGCGTCCATCAGCTCCAGCCCCACACCGTTATGGCCCTTTGCGGCAACCCAGACTGAAACCCAGACATCCGGCGTTTCGCTCTGGTTGGCCAGAATGTACCCGGCGGCGCACAGAATTTCGCCGTCCTGCTCCGCCAGCGCAAACTGCGGGGCGGCACCGGGCGTGTGGGCATAATAGAACTGGTAAAAATCGGCCCGGTTGATCAGCGGCAGGCGCATATCAAAATTCTGGTTGATGAAATCCGCAATGCGGGCATCCTCGCCGGGGCGGGCTAAACGCAGCACAAGGTCAGACAATGGCGGAACCTCCCGTGACCGGCAGGGTAACGCCGGTGATAAAGCGGGCTTCCTCGCTCAACAGGAACGCCATGGCCGGGGCAACATCCTCCGGCGTGGCGTTGCGGCCCATTGGGTTGTCTGCCGCGGCAGCCTGCACGATCAGGTCCGGCGTATCCTTCAAAAAGTGGGTCTCCATCATGCTGGGGGCCACGCAGTTTACCGTTATGCCAAAGCGGGCGTACTCCACAGCCAGGCTTTTCACCAGCCCGCCGATAGCGCTCTTGTTCATTACATAGGCAGCTGTGTTTTTGGGCGGGCAGCCAATGGTGTAGCTGGTCTGGATAAACAACACCCGGCCAAACTTCGCCTTACTCATGGCGGGCAACACCGCCTTGCACAGCTTGACGGCGGAATGTACCTGAATCTCCCAGTCCTTCTGGAACCGGGCTTCATCAAACGCTTTGAACTTGGCGTTCACCACCGGCAGGGCCGGCAGGTGTACAAAATGGGTGGAGCAGGGCAAATCTTTGCCAAAGCGGGCGCACAGGGCATCCACGCTTCGGGGCTGGAAAGGTCCGCGTCAAAGGTAACAATGCGGCCGGGGAATTGCTGCACTAAGGCATCCAGCCGGGCCAGATCGCCGCAGCCCTGTGCCAGAATGGTGCGGTCCTCGCCGGGGGCTTCGGTCAGCAGGTGGCGAATCAGTGCGGCGCCCACATCGCTGGTGGCGCCGGTGATGAGATATGTATATGCCATGGAAGTTACCCTCACTTTTATTTGGCCAGCCCGGCTTTGATGATGCCGCGCGTGACCCGTTTGCCGTCCTGGTTGGTGATAACAGCCTTGATCTCCGCTTCAGCCACGGCTTCACTCACGTTTACCACGGTGCCGGTAATGGTCAAAGTATCCCCAATGAAAACCGGCTTGGCGAACTTGCACTCCACGCCGTGCAGCAGGCAGTGTTCGCCCGGCAGGTAACGCCCGCCAGTGGAGAAAAAGCTGGCACCCAGCATGCCGTATACCACGCGGCCGGGGTAGCCGCGCTTTTGGGCGTATTCGGCATCCATGTGGATGGGGGAAACATCCCCGGTGATGGCTTCAAACTGGGCCATCATCTCTTCCGTTACGGTAACGGTAAAGCTTTCGCTCAGGCCGGGGGTCATCTCGGCCAGTGTGTAGTGGTTCATCTTAACCCACCATGCGGGCAACCAGGTCCAGCAGGTCGCCAACGTTTTTCAGGTTGCGCACATCGGCCAGCTTGAATTTGATGTTGAACTTTTTCTCGATGGCGGTCAGCAGGTTGATCTGCTCCAGGCTGTCCCAATCCTCAATGTCATCAGCGCAGGTGGCGCGGGTGATTTCCAGGGTATCATCGTCAAAATTATCGCGGAAAATTTCCTGTACAGCTTCCAGAATTGCCTGTTCGGTCATAGTTAGAACACTCCTTACAAAAATAAACACATTATATAATGACAGCAATCATTCAAGATGGCGGCTTGCCGCAGGGGACACTACCACATCTTATTAAATAGAAGTGTACCATAAAATGCCCGGCAACACAAGCGCAGACAGGGTAAAAGGGGGCTACAGGCCGTAATCTTCCAGTTTTTGCTGCAATTCGGCTTCGGTATAAATGCTCACGCCCTGCTGCAATGCCAGGCAGTCCGGCTCCGGCAGCAGGCGGGTGTATACATCGTACTGCGCCAGGGGACCGGTGCCGTCCGGGGTATATAGGGCCAGCCGCCCGGCGTTATCTTTTAACAAGTATTGCGCCTGCGGCTGTTGTTTGCACCGGAACAAAAAACACTGTTACGGCTGCGGCAATGCACAGCAGCGCCAGCATGGCCAGCCCCAGCAGGTAGCGGCGATAGCCCCGCGGCAGTTGGTAACGCATGGGCAAAAACCTCCCTCTATTTTGTGGTATTCGCAAATTTCACAAATCAAATAGTACGCTCCTGCAAGCAGTATGCCCGGTTTGGCGGCACCCAAACCGTAAAAAAGTGAAAATTGTCTGCCTGCTACTGTACTTTTGGCAATACTTTGTGATATAATTCATTCTATGGCTTTATGCCCATCTGCGTGACCGCGCTGTGCGGCCGCGTATCAGTGCAGGCGCAGGCAGGCTTCGCGCCTGCCGCAATTATCCCAAAGGAGGCGGTCCCCATAGACCCCAAACAGGAACGGCACATTTCCATGCAAAGTGCAAAAGCCCGGAAACAGCCGCAACTTCCGCCCAAAAGAAAAACGGAAAAAAG
>ENA-OQCF01000291-OQCF01000291.1-human-gut-metagenome-genome-assembly--contig:-NODE-291-length-19270-cov-4.006530_pt1 | contig 19270 bp, 25 predicted proteins | sample MGYA00242756_ERZ504573 | MGnify/ENA primary metagenome ERZ504573 (study PRJEB26092, sample SAMD00036240) | human gut metagenome | host: Homo sapiens | study: EMG produced TPA metagenomics assembly of... | reverse complement strand
TGATGCCATTGACACCCCGGTGGACAACGCTTATGGCAAGTTCATCTTTACCGATACCGCCGGTCTGCGCAAGCGCAGCAACATCACCGACGGTCTGGAGCGTTATATGGTAGTGCGCGCACTGGCCGCTGTGGAGCGCAGCCGTGTGGCGCTGATCCTTGTGGATGCCACCGTCGGTTTTACCGAGCAGGACAGCAAGGTGGCCGGTTATGCCCACGATCAGGGCAAGGCGTGCATCATCGTCGTCAACAAGTGGGACGCGGTGGAAGGCAAGGAGACCAACACCATGGAGCTGCAGCGCCGCGATTATGCCGAGTGCTTCAGCTTTATGGGCTATGCTCCTATCATCTTCATCTCGGCTCAGACCGGCTACAACGTGAACAAGCTCATGCAGCTGATCCGCGATGTGGACAGCCAGAACGGTGCCCGCGTGCCCACCGGCGTGCTGAACGAGATGTTGGCCCGCGCCACAGCCCGGATGCAGCCGCCCAGCGACAAGGGCCGCCGCCTGAAGATCTTCTATCTGACTCAGGCATCCACCGCCCGCCCACGTTCGTGGCCTTTGTGAATTCGAAGCAGCTGTTCCATTTCAGCTACCAGCGGTATCTGATCAACCAGATCCGCGAGAACTTTGGTCTGGAACACACTCCCATCCGTCTGGTGATCCGCGAGCGCGGCTCCGGCGAAGTGGGCGCAAAGGACGTGTAAGCGCCCGCAAAGGAGGCATCCGTTTCTATGATGAAAGCGATCCTGATCGCCGCAGCTACCATCCTGCAGGCGTACCTGCTGGGCAGTGTGGATACCGGCATCCTCGTCAGCAAATTCGTATATCATGACGATGTACGCAATTATGGCAGCGGTGCAGCCGGCATGACCAACATGCTGCGTACCTTTGGCAAGAAGGCTGCCGCCATGACCGCGACAGGCGATGTGCTCAAGGGCGTGCTGGCCGTGTGCATCGGCCGGTGGCTGTTCCACATGCTGCCCGCCGATGCCGGCGTTTCGCCGTATCTGGGTGTCTATCTGGCCGCTATCTTTGCAGTGCTGGGCCATCTGTACCCGCTGTACTTCGGGTTCAAAGGCGGCAAGGGCGTGCTGGTGGCAGCTGGTGCCATTCTGGCCATCCAGCCGGTGCTGCTGCCGTTTCTGGCCATTATCTTTCTGGTGTGCCTGATCCCCACCGGCATGGTGTCGCTGGGCAGCGTGGCCATGGCAGCACTCTACCCGGTGCTGACCATCATTTACGGTTCCCTGCAGGGCTATGCCGCCGGTGATATGCTGGTGTGTGCCATTGGTCCGGCTTTATGTCCGGCATGGTGATCTATATGCACCGCGCCAATATCCAGCGCATCCGTGAGGGCAAAGAGTACCGCTTCGGAAAGCACAATAAAAAATAAAAGCATTATAAAATGCCCCGCAGCCTGCTGGTTTTCCGGCAGTGCTGCGGGGCATTTTTGTTTATGTTATTTTGGTTCCGGGGCGGCCTGCTCAAAATCGTACTCGTCAAAAGTCTCTTCTTCGGAAGGAATGGCCTCGGCCACCTCGGCCTTGGCGCGCTCCTTCAGGCGGGAGAGAAACGCATCGGCGGGGATGCCGCTCTGGCGAGGTGAAAGATCCGGTGCCGGGTGGCCGTCCGGCAGGTGGGCACCGAAAGCCGGGACAAAGAAGAACTTGCGCACAATGAAGATCAGTGCGATGGCTCCCACGCTGAGCAGGTTTTCTACTGCCGAGTCATGGCCCACTACCAGATGACGGGCAATGGCGTAGAGCAGCACTTCCAGACTGCTGCCGGGGCTGTGCTTGGCCAGCATTTTGATGAACTCGATGCCGATCACGATGTCAAGGCTCCGCTCCAGAAAAATGCGGATCTCCACTTCGTTACCGTCAAACAGCAGGCCGGGCATCCACTTGATGAGCGGCACAGCGCTGAGCAGCAGGCCGATGAGCACAAGGCCGGAGAGCAAAATTTCCAGCAGACTGGACGCCTGAATGATGCGGTTGCGTAGCTGGGTGCGCCAGCAGCTTTCCACATGGGAGGAGAAATTGTCCATATTGAGCCTTCCTTTGCAAAAAAAAGTTTCAACATTCATGTGTAATATTGTAACAGAAATGCAGAAAGCTGTCAATTGCTGGAAGATCAGACGGCACTGTTCGCTGCAGTGGCGGGTGCCACTGCTACATAGCCGGATTTTTTGATGCAGTCCTGTCCGGCGGCGGTATCCAGCCAGTCGTAAAGCTGGCGTTCCGGGCTGTCGGCGGCAGCGTCCGCATGGAGAACGGCATAGAACTCGTTGCACAGCGGGTAGCTTTCGCTGGCGATGGTGTCGTTGGAAGGGGTCACGCCGTCCACAGCCAGCAGACGCAGGCCGGGCTGGGAGTACATCTGGTCGATGTAGTAGTAGACCGAGAAGCCGATGGCATTGGCGCTGTTGTTGTAGGCGGCGATGCTGTCCACCAGCTCACCCATGGCAGCGGGAGCCAGCTCGGTGGGCGGGTCCATCAGTTCGCCGCCCTGAATGAGCAGCTTGCGGAACAGGGTCTGGCTGCCGGAGTCTTCGCCCCGCTGGAAGGGCACGATGGCAAGATCCTCGCCGCCCACTTCCTTCCAGTTGGTGATCTTACCGGCATAGATATCCTTCAGCTGCTGCCGGGTCAGGCTCTTGACCGGATTGTTCTCGTTCACGATGAACACCAGTGCGTCCCGGCCAATGGGTTTCTGTTCCAGCTGGGCGTTTGCTTCTTTCAGCTCTTCCTTTACGTAGTCCGGCGCTTCGTAGACCACCAGCATCCTGCAGTGTACTCCTCATCCGGGTACAGGCCGAAGTTTCCCACGCATAGGCCGTGGTGCTGACCGAAATGCCGCTCTGGCTACTTCCAGATCGATGCCGGTGGTATCGGCCATCATCTGGGCCATCAGCGGGATGCAGGCAGTGCTGCCATCCAGCTTGGGAAAATCTTCCACGGTAAACAGCCCGATGGGTTCAAGCTCGCTCACGGAAGAAGCGGGTGCTTCCGGCGAGGTGGAAGCGCTGCTGGCGGGGGTGTCATCCCCCTTGCAGGCAGTGAGAATGCCTGCGGCAGAGCAGGCGGCAAGGCCAAGCAGAAAGCTGCGGCGGGAAATTTTAGCATTTTTCATAAGGCGTTCCTCCTATTGGGTCAGTAGCCCATTTCATCGTCGGCGTTGATGGAAGAGAAGATGCTTTGGCAGTAAAGCCATTTGCCGTTCGTATCCATCCAGCCGTAGTAAAAGCCGCGTTTTGCAACGAACACGTGTTCTGGCAGCTGGTTCAGGCTGTTGTCGTAGTAGCTGTAGCAGCTGCCAAGGCCATAGAACACAATGTTGCCGTTTTCATCCAGCACGTCACACATTGAGCCGTTGCTGCTGGGCGCATTGGCGTTGCCACAGTACAGCGGCCTGCCCTCCGGTGTGGTGATGAGATAGTTCAGGGCATAATACTTGTCCTGCAGATGGGTCAGGTCGGAGACAAGGCCCTCGGGGCCGTACACGCGGGTGGCGGTGGTCTCAAAGTTATCGTTATCCCGCAACTCCAGCCAGACGTAGCCGTCACCCTTGTTATCCATCATCACGCTTTGCTGGCCCTCCACTGGCTCCACGGTGGTATCAGTGATCAAATCGCCGGTTTCGGTGTTGAACACCTTCAACCGTCCGTCCTCATAGTAAAGGGCGATGGTGTCGCTCATGACGCTGGAAGCGTACAGCGGTGTCACCTCACCGGTAACAAGGTCGTGCAGATCATAGCCGAAGTCGCCGCTCGTGCGCCATGTGACCACATAGCCCGGGAAATAGCTGCTGGCTGGTCGTCGAAGGTGCCAATGAGGGTGCGGTCCACGGTGGCGAGATCCCGCAGCTCGTAGCGGCCATCGCTGGTCTCGAAGCAGGCGGTGCCGCTGCCGCATACCTGTCGGAAGCCGGTGAAGCCTTCGCCGGTGGCGGGGTTATAGAGCGTTTCGTCCGTTGGCTCGCCGCTGGCGTGGCAGGTGTCCAGCTCCACCCAGTCGGTCAGGTTGTCCGGTGCATAGGAAAGGCTCAGGGCAGTAGTGGCATCTGCGCCGTAAGTCTGTGTACCGTCCTTCGTCTGTATAATGATCCAGCTGTGCAGGGCGGGTTCATCGTCCCATGCGTCCTCGGCAAGGTCTGCTGGGCGGGCATAGCAGGTGAACACCAGCCTGTCCCCGCACACGATGCAGCGGTATGCGCCATCCGGCACGGGCAGACGTTCGCCGGTGGAAAGGTCGATCACCTGACAGGTGCCATAATCGTCGTAGCCGTTTTCGTAGCTGCCGTTCACGGCGTGGGCTTCCTGCAGCACCAGCAGACCGTTCTGCATGGAGGCGTTCTGCTCCCCCTCAAAGGTCATGACTTCATTGCCGTCTTTGTCAAACAGGCCGCTGCGCCGTCCGCAATAAGCGTCCGAGTCGGCCCAGGTGCGGAACCAGTAGTTGGTCTCACCGGTCACGGTGTCCTGCAGAAGGTTCACGTTCTCGCTGCGGAAGGACTGGTACAGCACCTTGCTGCCGCACAGAACGGTGCAGGCACCGCCGGAATTGTCGTAACCGTAAAGTATCCGCAGCTTTCCGTCGTCCAGCCGGGAGCTGTCGTAAAGCGGATCCCCATGTGCATCGGTGGGCACTGAGAAAGCAGGAGCAGCAGGCTTGCCGGAAGCGGGCGGCAGCACGCTGCAGCTGCAGCCAAGGGCAAGGCACAGGGCAGCGCATACAGCAGCGCTGCCTATGCGGCAAACGTTACGCTTCATAAAGATCACTCCTTACAGTATGGAAAGGAACAAAGTTTAAAAGAAAGCCGGAAAGGTTTTCCAGTTCAATTATAATACGAAACAGCCGCGCATTCCATTGCAGGAAAACGCGGCTGTTGATTACAGTTTTATGACAGACTTTCAGGACTGTGCTTTGGCTTTTTCAGCATCGTCCATCCGGTCCAGCTGCTTGAGGAAGGCCAGCAGGAACGGCAGGGAAACAATAAAGGTGAGCGCATCCGCAATGGGCTGGCAGATCTCTACGCTACAAGGCCGAAAGTGCGGGGCAGAATGAGGATGAGCGGAATGAAGAACACGCCCTGACGGCAACAGGCCAGAAAGGTGGCGCGCCCGGCTTTGCCCACGCTCTGGAAGGTCATGTTTGCCACCACAATGACCGGCTGCAGCAGAATGGCAAGGCACTGATAGTGGAAGGCGGGCAGCGCCACGGCGGTAACATCCGGGTCATCACGGAACAGGCGGATGAGGCATCACTGTTGACCCAGCACAGGCTCACCAGCACCACCAGCATACAAAAGGCTGCACCCATGGTAAAAACTGCGGCTTTTTGCACCCGGCGGAATTTGCGCGCACCGTAGTTGAACGCGGCCACCGGCTGCAGACCCTGCCCAACGCCAATGGCTACCGAGATGATGAACATGAAAATGCGGGAAACGATGCTCATGCCGGCCACAGCGGCATCGCCATAGCTGCGGGCGGCAATGTTCAGCAGCATGCCGCCGATGCTCTGCAGGCCCTGACGGCCAAAGCTGGGCGCGCCGCCCACCAGGATCATGCCGAACTCCCGCGCTTCACGGGTGACGGCAGCAATACGGAACTGACTGACGGTTTTGCCCCGCAGGAACATGGACAGCAGGATGCAGAAGCTGATGCTTTGGCTGAGAGCCGTAGCAATGCCTGCACCGGCGGTGCCAAGGCCCAAGCCGAACATAAAGATGGGGTCCAGCACAATGTTCAGCACGCCGCCGGTCACAAGGCCGATCATGGCAAAGTTCGCCTTGCCCTCATAGCGCAGGATGTTGTTCATCACAAGGCTGGAGATCATAAGCGGGGCTGCAATGAGGATGGGTCGTGCATAAGCGCAGGCGTGGGGCAGAATGGTCTCGGTGCTGCCCAGCAGCATCATGAAGCTGGGCAGAGTGGCAAGGCCCACAACGGCCAGCACCACGCCAGCGGCCAGAGCAGTAAAAAAGCTGGTGGAAGCAAAGCGGGTGGCGGCATCAGTGTTCCGGCTGCCAAGCTGCGGCTGATGATGGTGCCGGAGCCGTGGCCCAGTGTAAAGCCAAGCGCCTGAATAATGGCCATCAGGCTGGAAACAATGCCCACCGCACCGGAAGCGCTGGTGGAGATCTGGCCCACAAAAAAGGTATCGGCCAAGTTGTAGATGCTGGTGATGAGCATACTTAAAATGGTAGGGACGGCAAGACCGAGGATCAGCTTTGGAATGGGTGTCTCGGTCATTTTTTTGTATTGCTGAATGTTGAGCTCGTCTGCTGACATGAAAGAACCTCCTTTTATCATAAGGAATAGGTCAAGAAAAGCCGCCCAGCAGCAGAGCGGCGGATAATTTGAATGTGTGCACGGGATGCACGTTCCATAGTATAACGCAGCTGCGGCAAAAAGTCGAGAGCCGAACCGGTACAGAATGGTGCCTGAAATGCCCATGGAGCGGGAGAAAAACGGACGGAAAGCTTGACTGTTTTTGTCTGTTTTGCTAAAGGCTGGTCGAATTGCTTGTAGAAAATCACGATATGTGGTATCATTTACCATAAGGGAAACAAAAGAGCCTGTGCATCTGTACAGGCTGCATACAAAATATAAGCGGCAGCCGCAGGCAGAGCCGGGCGGCTGCGATCCATAGGAGGAACAAACCATGAAAACTGTTGCACAGACCGTGATCGAAGCCGATCACTTTTACACCATTGCCGCGCACACCGGCAACGTCATTCAGGCCGTGGAGGGCACCAAGGAAGCCGGTACCGTCCGTCTGGGCAAGTACGAGCATAAGCCTGAGCAGGAGTGGAGCTTTATCCGCGTGGGTGACGGCGTTTACCGCATCCGCAACCGCGCATCCGGCAAGCTGCTGGACCTGACCATGACCGGCACCGCCAACGGCACCTGGCTGCACCTGTGGGAGGATGTGGGCGGCACCTCTCAGATGTGGACCGTTCAGCCCACCCCGGAAGGAACTGTACGCCTGCGCTCTTCCTGGGCCGGCGGCAAGTGCGTGGACACCGTTGGCATGGGCGCTGCGGTTGGCACTGTGCTGCAGATCTGGCAGGAGGTGTCCGGCGCAGATGACCAGCTGTGGACCATTGCCGAGGTGAAGGAGCGCGCAAAGCGTGCCGCAAAGAAGGCCGAGGCGCCTGCTGTGGAGGCTTCCGCTGAAGCTGCACCCGCTGCAGAAAAGGCACCGGCCAAGAAGACTGCGGCCCGCAAGCCCCGCACCACCCAAAAGGCGGCTGCCGCCAAGGCAGAAGCTGCAGAAGAGGGGAAGGCAGAGACCGCAGCACCGGCAGAAAAGCCCGCAAAGCCTGCCCGTAAGACCGCTGCAAAAAAGACCGCCGCCAAGGCTGCCGAAAAAGCAGAGCCTGCAAAGGCAGAAGTACCTGCAGAGGAAAAGCCCGCTGCGGAGAAGCCCAAGCGCAAGTGCGCACCCCGCAAGAAGAAGGAGACGGTCTGATCTCGTTCTGTTGACCTGTTAAAATGAAAGCGCCCGCCGGAGGTCCAGCCCTGCCCGGCGGGCGCTTTTGGTTATTCTGGAAGCTGCTTTAAAACAAAGCGGTTTTTATCAAATTCCAGCAAACCTTCGTCCCGCATTTTGCACAGCTCTTTGGAGAGGGCGCTGCGGTCCAGATTGAGGTAGTCGGCCATCTGCTGGCGGTTGAAGGGCACCTCGAACGCCATCCTGCCGCAGCGTGCTGCCTGTGCGGAAAAATAGGTCAGCAGCCGTCCGCGCACAGTCTTGGGCGTTGTGCAGAAGATGCGCTGCGAAAGGCTGAGGTTCTTGCGCATGGACACCGCCAGCAGGCGGCGCAGCAGCTTGTCCTGCAGTGCTGGCTCGATCCGCGCATCGGTAAGGGCGGCAGTGTGCAGGAACAGTATTTCGCAATGTTCGGCCGCAACAGCATCCACCATCAAGGCCTCACCGCAAAAGGCGTAGGTCTCGGCAAAGGCCTGCCCGGCACCTACGCTGCTCAGGATGCTTTTGGTGCCCCAGAGATCCAGATTTTCAATGTGCACGGAACCACGCAGCACGATGCCGATCTCCCGCACGCAGCTTCCGGCGTGGAAGATGACCTCGTGCTTTGCAAACTGCCGGGTGCGCAGGTGCCCGGCAGCGGCAAGGGTATCCAGCTCGGCTTCTGAAAGATCCTGAAACAGGGGCGACGCGATCTTTTTTCATAAAAAATCCTCTTTCTGTGGTTATAACAACCGAAAGCACGGTCTGATTATAGTATACTCAGAACATCAAAGCAAGGAGGATTTTTCCATGATCCGCAAAATCATTCATATAGACGAAGAAAAATGCAACGGCTGCGGTGCCTGCGTCACCGCCTGCCACGAGGGTGCCATCGGCCTTGTGAACGGCAAGGCCAAGCTGATGCGGGACGACTACTGCGACGGCTTTGGCGACTGCCTGCCCGGATGCCCACCGGTGCCATCACCTTTACCGAGCGAGAAGCCGCCGCTTATGACGAGCAGGCTGTGCTGGAAAACAAGCAGAAAAAGGCCGCTGCCGCCCAGCAGCAGGCACAGCCCGCCGCACCGGCGTTCCATGGCTGCCCGGGCAGCATGATGAAACAGTTCCACCGTGAGCAGACCGCACCTGCCGCAGCCGCAGTGCCCATGCAGTCCCAGCTGGCACAGTGGCCTTGCCAGATCAAGCTGGTGCCGGTGAACGCGCCCTACTTTGACGGTGCCAAGCTGCTGATCGCCGCCGACTGCACCGCCTATGCCTACGCCAATATCCACGAGGAGTTCATGAGGGGCCATGTGACCATCATCGGCTGCCCGAAGCTGGATGCTGTGGATTACAGCGAAAAGCTGACCGAGATCATCCGCAGCAATGATATCAAGAGCGTGACCGTGCTGCGCATGGAGGTGCCCTGCTGCGGCGGGCTGGAGCACGCTGCCATCACTGCTCTGAAGAACAGCGGCAAGTTCATCCCGTGGAATGTAGTCACCTTCTCCACCGATGGCCGCATCCTCGACCGGTAAAATGACAGAACAAAAGCCAGAAACGACTGTTGCCGTTTCTGGCTTTTGATGTTTGCGGAAAGATCAGCCGCGTTCTGTACGCTGTTGGCAGCGGTCTGCACGAACTGCAGCACGCTCTGGATGGTATCGCGGATCTGCACCAGCGTCTGGATGTCTTCGTCCTTCATGCGGGATGTGGGCGCAGTGAGCACCACGGTCTGGGCACTCACGGTGCCAGTGAGCTGGATGCTGACCCCGTGTTCCGGGATGGTGAGCAGGATGTGCACCGGGATGGCATCCGCAAAGAACCTGCTCTTTTCCAGCCCGATAACAAGTACCGGTGCATTGGCGCTGGCATCACCGGTATCCAGCTGAAAATAAAGGTAGCCGTCCTTTGCGTTTTCCGGCTGTACGCGCTGCAGCTTTTTCTGCGGCAGCTCAAACTCGGTCATGTCCTGCAGGCTGGTGGCTGTGGTGTCCACACCCAGCAGGCTTGCCAGCTGGGCCTGCGAGATATAACTGCCAAGGCTCCAGTCCGGCAGCAGAAGGCTCGCCAGCGGGTAGCTGCCGGTGATGGAAGAGCGGATATTTTTGTACAGCTGCCCGACATCGTATAAAGTCTCGCTGCTGCTGATATACACCCGGGTGAGCGGGCCTGCCGGGATAACGGCATCCGGGGCCGAGATGCTCAGCTGCAGTGCGTCCGGCGCATACAGGCCGTTGACGGTGCCCTTGGTGGAGCCTGTCTTTTGCAGGATGGTGTAAAGGGCAGGGGAATCGGCTGTGGATGTGATCTCATAATCAAAGGTAAAGGCCGCGCCTGCCTGCAGCGCTTTCACCCGGCGGGCTACCAGACTGTACCCGGTTGCAGCGGCCACGACTGCAAGCAGTACAAGGATGAGCACTGCGATCAGGACCACATAGCCCGCGCCGTGCTTTTTTCGTTTGGAAGATGCCATAAAAAATCCTCCCTCAGATGTTTTATTCAGCATAGCGGAACAGCGGACAAAAGTCAAGGAGGAACAGAGAAGCGCTGGAAAAACAAAAAATCCGAAACCGTAAGGTTTCGGATTTCTGGCGGAAAGATGGGGATTCGAACCCCAGAACGCTTTTGACACGTTACACGATTTCCAGTCGTGCGCCTTAGACCAACTCAGCCATCTTTCCATATTCGGTTCTGCGTTTTGGGCCGTGGCCCTCAGCGCTCCACTATAATACCTGAAAGAAGCACTTTTGTCAAGGATTTTTTTGAAAAAAATTGTATTTTTTCAAAAAGCACGTGCCTGCGTTTCTGGCCTCCGAACTTTGCACTGAAAACTGTGCAAAACCCTTGACGACGGCTGAAAACCGGGCTATGATGGGGGCAGAGAGTGCTGCGGAGAGAGTTTGCCCTGCAGAAAAGGAATAAAAGGAGGATATTTTATTATGACTTATCCTGAAGTGCTGGCTAATGCGCGCGAGTGCATCGGAAAATACTGCAAGGCCTGCCCGGTGTGCAACGGCGTGGCCTGCAAAAACCAGATCCCGGGCCCCGGTGCCAAGGGCGTGGGCGATACCGCCATCCGCAATTACAATAAGTGGGCCGAGATCCGTGTGAACATGGACACCCTGTGCGAGGGCGGCACCCCGGACACCCATATTGAGCTGTTTGGCAAGAGCTTCAAGTACCCGTTCTTTGCAGGCCCGGTGGGTGCTGTGAACCTGCACTACTCCGAAGCCTATACCGATATGACCTATAATGATGTGTTGGTGCGCGCCTGTGCAGAGAACGGCATCGCTGCCTTTACCGGCGACGGCACCAACCCCACCGTTATGGAGATGGCCACCAAGGCCATTGGCGCAGCAAACGGCTGCGGCGTGCCCACCATCAAGCCCTGGAACATTGACACCATTAAGGAAAAGATGGCCGAGGCCAAGGCCAGCGGCTGCTTTGCCGTGGCCATGGATGTGGACGCAGCCGGTCTGCCCTTCCTGAAGAACATGACTCCGCCCGCAGGCAGCAAGAGCGTGGCAGAGCTTGCCGAGATCGTCAAGCTGGCCGAGCGCCCCTTTATCGTCAAGGGCGTTATGACCGTTAAGGGCGCACTGAAGGCAAAGGAAGCCGGCGCGGCTGCTATCGTGGTGTCCAACCACGGCGGCCGCGTGCTGGATCAGTGCCCGGCCACTGCGAGGTGCTGCCGGAGATCGCAGCAGCCTCAAGGGCACCGGCGTGAAGATCCTGGTGGACGGCGGCATCCGCACCGGTGTGGATGTGTTCAAGGCACTGGCACTGGGTGCAGACGGCGTGCTGATCTGCCGCCCGTTCGTCACGGCTGTGTATGGCGGCGGCGAGGAAGGTGTGAAGTGCTACATTGATAAGCTGGCCGGTGAGCTGGCTGACACCATGCAGATGTGCGGTGCGCATTCTCTGGCCGAAATCACCCCGGATATGGTGCGGGTATAAGAAAAAGAGTGAATAGAAAAGCGGTCTGTGCCTTTGCGGTGCGGGCCGCTTTTTCATCCTTGCAGCTGCGTGCCGGGGTAGTAGTGTGCCAGAATATCGGCATAGCTTTTGCCCTGCTCCGCCATGGCCTTTGTGCCCCACTGGCTCAGGCCCACGCCGTGGCCGTAACCCCGGGTGGTAAAGCTGAAATTCCCGCTCTGGTACTGTACCGTAAAGCATGTGCTGCGCAGGCCCAGCGCCCGGCGCAGGGTCGTGCCGGAAACGGTCTGCCCGCAGACCGTGACGGTTTTTGTGTATCCGGCGCTGGTCAGCGCTGCCGGGCCGAACCAGCCCTCCGGCGCGGCGAGGTCGGCAGAAATGCCAAGGCTTGCAAGGGCCTGCTGCACCTGCTCTGCGGAAAAGGTGACGGTGTATTCGTAGTTGTCAGCGGAACGGTCGGTGCTGCTGTCCACTGAAATGAGGTAGGGCAGGGCGGAACCCCATACATTTTCACTGGCCTCGGTCTGCCCATTGGAAATGGCAAAGTAGCTGGCGCAGGCAGGAGCGTTCTCATGATAAAGTATCTCATCCAAGACCTCGTCCACAAGGGCGGAGAGGCGGGCGTAATTCTGCTCGTAGGCGGTGCCCCAGTAGCTGCGCAGCACCGGCTCGGTCAGGCAGCCTGCCGCCGGGCTGGGTCGGCAGTGAGCCAAGCGCCGCTTTGCAGGGTGGTGTGGTCCCGGCAGTAGAGCGCATAGCTGTGGGCGGCAACGGCCTGTGCCTTGAGCGCTTCGTCCGGCCAGCTCACCGGCATCTCGGCGGCGACAGCACCCAGAACGTATTCCTGACGGGAAAGCTCCAGCACCTGTCCGGTGGCCTGATCCTCCACCAGAAAGGTCTCGGCATCCGCAGAAGGCACGGCATTTGGCGGCTGCGCAGATGCTGCAGGCGAAAATACGGCAGAAGATGCGGGCTCTGCCCCGCTGAGCACGGCACGTGTGACCCGGTAGGCAGCCAGCGGCAGAATGCTGCCCAGCACCAGCAGGACCGCAAAGATTGGCAGAAAAAACTTTTTCATAGTCCCAAACCCTCCGACAGCGGTGTTTTTTTAATCAGAATACCGGATATACCCTGAAAAAAGATGCGAAACAGGGAAAAAGCCTTTTGTGGTGCAAGTGCAAAAAAGCACCAAACCGACTTCTTGAGCGCTGAACGGTGCAGTTAATGCTTGAATTTACTCGTCAAAAGCGATAATATAGAATTATACCCATCATTGAGGGTGGGCGGGAAAGTATATAAATAGGATGAAAGGAGAATTCCCCTTATGAATTTTGCACATTCGGAGGTGGCAACGCTGGACCCGAACACGATGCGGACTTTGTGTGAGGAATATGTTGCCAACAACTACATCGACCCGGAGACGAGCGAACGTCTGGGGGTCAAGCGCGGCCTGCGCAACCCGGATGGCACCGGTGTGTTGGCCGGCCTGACCAACGTCTGCGACGTTGTGGGCTATAAAAAGGATCAGGAAGGCCATGTGATCCCCACTCCTGGCAAGCTGATCTACCGCGGTGTGAACATCAACGAGATCGTGGACGAGGCCTACCGCAATGACCGCTTTGTGTTTGAAGAGGTGATCTGGCTGCTGCTGTTCGGCAGTCTGCCCAACCGGGAGCAGCTGGACGATTTCTGTGAGATCCTGCAGAGCACCGCGCCCTGCCGGAAGCTTCATGGACACCATGAACGCCCCCTCGCCCAATATCATGAATAAGCTGCAGCGCTGCGTGCTGGGCCTTTACTCTTATGATGAGCACGCCGAGGATCTGAGTCTGGAGAATATCCTGAGCCAGAGCATCAATCTGATCGCCAGCATGCCCACCATGATGGTGAACGCTTACCAGATGAAGCGCCGCTACTACGATAAGCAGAGCATGTTCTTCCACCTGCCCAAGCCCGGCCAGAGCACGGCAGAGCACATCCTCAGCACCTACCGTCCGGATCAGAAGTTCACCCACGAGGAAGCGAAGCTGCTGGATATGTGCCTGCTGGTGCACGCCGACCACGGCGGCGGCAACTGCTCCACCTTTACCGCCCGTGTGCTATCCTCCTCCGGCACCGATACCTACTCCGCAATCGCGGCGGCCATCGGTGCACTGAAGGGCCCCAAGCACGGCGGTGCTAACCTGATGGTGAACCGTCAGCTGAAGGATATCCTCAAGCATGTGGAAAACCCCGAGGACGACGATGAGGTGCGCGAGTATCTGCGCCGCATCCTGCGCAAGCAGGCGGGCGATGGCTCCGGCCTGATCTACGGCATGGGCCACGCGGTGTACACCATCAGCGACCCTCGTGAGGTGATCCTGAAGCAGCGCGCCCGCCATCTGGCCTACGACAAAGGCTTTGAGGAAGAGTATAATATGCTGTGCAGCATCGAACGGCTGGCCCCCGGCATCTTTGCCGAGGAAAAGGGCAGCACCAAGCCGGTGTGCGCCAACGTGGACCTGTTCAGCGGCCTGATCTACAACATGCTGGGCATCTCTGAGGATATCTACACCCCGCTGTTCGCCATTGCCCGTGTGCCCGGCTGGTGTGCACACCGCGTGGAAGAGGTGGTATTCGCCAACCGTATCATTCGTCCCGCTTACAAGTATCTGGGCGTGCGCCAGAAATATAAGCCGATCGAGGAACGCTGATGAATCCTTCTGTTTTGTTCGTTTTTATCCTGAGCATTCTGCTGGGCGTGCTGCGCGCGGCAGACCTTGCCTTTGGCACCGATGCCGTCACCGGTCTGTGCGTGGTCGGCTCGGTGTGGTGGCGCTATCTGGCACTGGGTATCGTGGTGCTGGCTGCAGTGCTTGTGGGCCGTACACAGCCTTCCCGCTCGGAAGCGGTGCGTAGCCGCAGGCCGCTGGCCGGCATTCTGGCTTTTGTCGGTGCAGTATGTTTTCTGGCCGCAGCGGGTGCACAGATCGCGCTGGGCGCAGCTTCCGGTCTGGGCGGCTTTGTGCGGTGCATTCTGGAATGCCTGTGCTCCGCGTGGCTCAGCACCATGGGCCGCTGCTGGCTCAGCCCCAACGAGTGGAAAAAAGCCCTTTGGCGGGCTGTATCTGGCCGTGGCGGGCAGTCTGCTGTTCTACTGGAACGTGCTGCTGCGCTTTATGGAGAACAGCTCCAGCTGGCACCGCGTGACCCCTACAGCGGCGGTGTGGCAGGCGCTTGCGGCACTGGTGTTTTTGACAGCGCTGGCCCGGGCGCTGCATGTCCCGCAGCCGGGCAATGGCAAAACACTGTGCGCAGCCGGGCTTGCCGCATTTGCACTTTGCCTGTGCTGGCAGCTGCCCTATGTACTGGTTTTGATGAGCGGCCTGAGCTGGGCCGCACCGGCTGTCTGGCCGGAGATCTTTGCCGGACTGGGCCTTTGCTGCGTGGGCGGCATTGGCGGAGCGTGCGTTACAGTCTGCTTGAACGGGGAGAGCTGACAAAAATGTTGGCACTCTGTTGGCGCAATTGCCGAAAAGCGGGGAATGAAAGGAATTAAAATCGTACAAAAGCAAAAAATGCAGTGAATGTCTTGTTAATTTTTTGGCAGACACTTGAAACTTTCTGCGTTTTGGTCTAAAATAAAGATACCGTGATTTATCCGATTATGGGTAAAATAATTAGGAGGTACTATTAACATGGCTGTTAGAGTTGCTATCAATGGTTTCGGTCGTATTGGTCGTCTGGCTTTCCGTCAGATGTTTGATGCTGAGGGTTACGAGGTCGTCGCAATCAACGACCTGACCAGCCCCAAGATGCTGGCTCACCTGCTGAAGTACGATACTGCTCAGGGTTCTTTCTGCGGCAAGATCGGCGAGGGCAAGCACACCGTCGAGGCTACCGAGGACTCCATCATTGTTGACGGCAAGGAGATCAAGATCTACGCTGTTAAGGACGCAAAGGACGCTCCCTGGGGCGAACTGAACGTTGATGTCGTTCTGGAGTGCACCGGCTTCTACACCAGCAAGGAGAAGAGCATGGCTCACATTCAGGCTGGCGCAAAGAAGGTCGTTATCTCTGCTCCCGCAGGCAACGATCTGAAGACCATTGTCTTCTCCGTCAACGAGAAGACCCTGACCGCTGAGGATCAGGTCATTTCTGCTGCTTCCTGCACCACCAACTGCCTGGCTCCCATGCTAACACCCTGAACAAGACCTACCCCATCGTCTCCGGTATCATGACCACTGTTCATGCTTACACCGGCGACCAGATGATCCTGGATGGTCCTCAGCGCAAGGGCGATCTGCGCCGTGCTCGTGCTGGCGCACAGAACATCGTTCCCAACACCACCGGCGCTGCTAAGGCTATCGGCCTGGTCATCCCCGAGCTGAACGGCAAGCTGATCGGTTCTGCTCAGCGTGTGCCTGTTCCCACCGGTTCTACCACCATTCTGGTTGCTGTCGTCAAGGGCAAGGACGTCACCAAGGAGTCCATCAATGCTGCTATGAAGGCTGCTACTTCTGAGTCCTTCGGCTACAACGAGGATCAGATCGTTTCTTCCGATGTCATCGGCATGCGTTACGGCTCTCTGTTCGATGCTACCCAGACCATGGTCGCTAAGATCGACGACGACACCTATCAGGTTCAGGTCGTGTCTTGGTACGACAACGAGAACTCCTACACCTCTCAGATGGTCCGTACCATTAAGTACTTCGCTGAGAACTGCTAATCACAGCTCTACGCTCAAAAGTGCTTGAGGTGCCCTGCTGAATAAGCGGGAAGCCTGATCCGTGAGTTTGACACCCTTCCTTCTGCGGTACGCCGCAGGGGAAGGGTGTTTTTGTTTGCCGATACATGCCACCTCATCCGCTTCATGATACAATAAAGTCAATACCGCAGTTTATTGCATTTGTGTCGTAGGACAAGGTCTACACCCGCGACCTGTTCCGTCGGGATTAAAGTTGACCGTTTCAAGCGCCGCAGGAGGGGAGACCGCCTGCGGCGTTTTTGGCAGTCGGCCGGACTACTGTCAAAATAGACACAATTCCCGGATATCACGGGAAAAGTTTGTTAATAAATTATCCATCTCCCGTCCTTGCAATACACACATATTTTGTTTATAATAGTGTCATAGGGGCTAAGACCCCGAGAGTGAGCGAAATTCGATTCCGAAGAACGAATTGAGAGGAGAATAATCACTATGGGTTTAGGTAAAAAGACGATCGACGATCAGAACTACTGCGGCAAGAAGGTCCTTGTCCGCTGTGATTTCAACGTCCCCATGAAGGACGGCGTCATCACCAACGAGAACCGCATCAATGCGGCTCTGCCCACCATCCAGAAGCTGGTCAATGACGGCGCGAAGGTCATTCTGTGCAGCCATCTGGGCAAGCCGAAGAACGGCCCCGAGCAAAGTTCAGCCTGGCACCCGTTGCTGTGGCTCTGAGCGCAAAGCTGGGCAAGACCGTTGTCTTTGCTGACGACGACAACGTCGTGGGCGAGAACGCAAAGGCTGCTGTCGCGGCCATGAACAACGGCGACGTCGTCCTGCTGCAGAACACCCGTTTCCGCAAGGAAGAGACCAAGAATCTGCCCGAGTTCTCTCAGGATCTGGCTTCTCTGGCAGACGCATACGTTGACGATGCCTTCGGCAGCTGCCACCGCGCACACTGCTCCACCGCAGGCGTCACCGACTATATCAAGGACACCGCTGTCGGCTACCTGATGGAGAAGGAGATCAAGTACCTCGGCAATGCGTGAACGATCCCGTCCGTCCCTTCACCGCCATTCTGGGCGGCGCAAAGGTCGCTGACAAGCTGAATGTCATCTCCAACCTGCTGGAGAAGGTCGATACCCTCATCATCGGCGGCGGCATGGCCTAACACCTTCGTCAAGGCTCAGGGCTACGAGGTCGGCAAGAGCCTGTGCGACGACTCCAAGCTGGACTACTGCAAGGAGATGATGGCAAAGGCTCAGGAGAAGGGCGTCAAGCTGCTCCTGCCCGTCGATACCGCCTGCGTCGAGAACTTCCCCGACCCCATCGACGCTCCTGTCGAGACCACCGTCGTCCCTGTCACCGCTATCCCGGCTGACAAGGAAGGCTGCGACATCGGCCCCGAGACCATGAAGCTCTTCGCCGACGCTGTCAAGTCTTCCAAGACCGTCGTCTGGAACGGCCCCATGGGCGTCTTTGAGAACCCGACTCTGGCTGCCGGCACTCTGGCCGTGGCCAAGGCTATGGCTGAGAGCGACGCTACCACCGTCATCGGCGGCGGCGACAGCGCAGCAGCTGTCCAGCAGATGGGCCTGGGCGACAAGATGACCCACATCTCTACCGGCGGCGGCGCTTCTCTGGAGTATCTGGAGGGCAAGGAGCTGCCCGGCATCGCAGTCATCCAGAACGCATAATCACAGCATCATGAACGGTGCGGCGGCTGTTTCGCCGCCGCATCTTTATTTATAAGGTAAATAAGGTAAGGAGAACGTATCATGGATAAGGCAAAGCGCAAGGCCATTATTGCTGGCAACTGGAAGATGAACAAGACCGCTCCGAGGCTGCTGTTCTGGTGGACGAGCTCATCCCCGCCGTCAAGGACGCATCCTGCGAGGTCGTCATCTGCACTCCCTATACCGACCTGGTCACTGCTGTGGCAAAGACCAAGGGTACCAACATCCATGTCGGTGCCGAGAACGTCCACTTCGAGAAGTCCGGCGCATTCACCGGCGAGATCAGCGCGGATATGCTGGTGGATCTGGGCGTCGAGTACGTCATCGTTGGCCACTCCGAGCGCCGTCAGTATTTCGCAGAGACCGACCAGACCGTCAACAAGCGCGCTCTGGCCGCTCTGAACGCCGGCCTGAAGGTCATCATCTGCGTGGGCGAGAGCCTGCAGCAGCGTGAGGAGGGCGTCACCGAGGAGCTGGTCCGGATGCAGACCAAGATCGCCCTGCGCGATGTCACCGCCGAGCAGATGGCAAACGTCGTCATCGCCTACGAGCCCATCTGGGCCATCGGCACCGGCAAGACCGCTACTGCAGACCAGGCTGAGGAAGTCTGCGCTCAGATCCGCAAGGTCATCGGCGAGGTCTACGGCGAAGCCGTGGCCGAGGCTACCACCGTCCAGTACGGCGGCAGCATGAACGCCAAGAACTGCGAGGAGCTGCTGAGCAAGAAGGACGTGGACGGCGGCCTCATCGGCGGTGCTTCCCTGAAGGCTCCTGACTTTGCTGTCATCGTCAACGCTGCCACCAAGGGCTAAGCCCTGAGCGGTAAAATCGTTCTCTCTGCGCCCGGCTGCGCCGCATTTCCGGCAGGGAGCCGGGCGCTGTTTGTTGAATTTTCAAAGGAGATCCTATTTTATGTCCAAGAAACCTGTTCTGCTCTGCATCATGGACGGCTTTGGCTGGACCCCCAACGAGACCTACGGCAACGCCGTGGCTGCAGCAAGAAGCCTTTCCTTGATTCTCTGATGGCAAAATATCCTATGACCACCATCGAAGCTTCCGGCATGGCTGTAGGCCTGCCCGACGGCCAGATGGGCAACTCTGAGGTGGGTCACACCAATATGGGCGCCGGCCGCATCGTCTACCAGCAGCTGACCCTCATCACCAAGTCCATCCGCGACGGTGAGATGCTCAAGAACCCCGTCCTCGTCAAGAACATGAAGGCTGCCATCGACGCGGGCAAGGCCATCCACCTGATGGGTCTGGTGGGTACCGGCGGGTGTCCACAGCCACGCTGACCACTGGTTCGGTGTGCTGGAAATGGCAAGCAGATGGGGGCAAAGGAAGTCTACCTCCACTGCATCACCGATGGCCGCGACACCGACCCCCCACTCCGGCAAGGGCTTCCTTGCGACCTGCAGGCCAAGCT
>ENA-OQCF01000290-OQCF01000290.1-human-gut-metagenome-genome-assembly--contig:-NODE-290-length-19294-cov-2.108311_pt1 | contig 19294 bp, 21 predicted proteins | sample MGYA00242756_ERZ504573 | MGnify/ENA primary metagenome ERZ504573 (study PRJEB26092, sample SAMD00036240) | human gut metagenome | host: Homo sapiens | study: EMG produced TPA metagenomics assembly of... | reverse complement strand
CCACCTGGCTCACTACGCTCGGAGGAATGGACTGGCCTCGTAACAAGGCAGTAAACGCATCAGGCATCCGGCGTCAGCAAAAAGAATTATGTGATATACTGGATCGTCTGAAAGCCGCCAATTTCAATACGGTATTGTTGCAAACCCGTCTGCGCGGAGATATGATTTATCCTTCCGCCATAGAAACTTTCGCCGAATCACTGACAGGTAGCACAGGAGGGAATCCCGGATATGACCCTTTGGCTTTCGCCATCGGAGAATGCCACAAACGCGGCATGGAACTACATGCATGGATTGTTACGATTCCTGCCGGAAACACCCGTCAAGTACAATTGCAAGGACGTAGCTCCGTAGTACGGAAAAACCGGACTATTTGCAAACTTTATAAAGGTAACTGGTACTTGGACCCGGGAAATCCGGGAACCAAAGAATATCTGTCATGCATCGTAAAAGAAATAACTTCCCGTTATGATATAGACGGCATTCATTTCGATTACATCCGCTACCCTGAGCAAGCCGACAACTTTCCCGACAAGGACACCTACCGGAAATACGGCAAAGGTAAGGAGTTGAAACAATGGCGGCGTGATAATATCACAGATATTGTGCATAGGCTCTATACCGACATCAAGACTATCAAACCCTGGGTGAAAGTCAGCAGTTCCCCTATTGGCAAATACCGAGATACCAACCGATATCCCTCCCGTGGATGGAACGCTTATCATGTAGTTTACCAAGATGCTCAGAAATGGCTAAAAGAAGGTATTCATGATGCGTTGTTCCCGATGATGTATTTTCAGGGAAATAATTTCTATCCTTTTGCATTGGATTGGAAAGAGAATTGCGGTAACCGCTGGATAGTACCAGGTTTGGGCATTTATTTCCTCTCTCCCGACGAACAAAATTGGCCGTTGGACGAAATAGTCCGCCAACTTCATTTCACCCGTCAGATAAAACTAAACGGACAAGCCTACTTCCGCAATCGTTTTCTATTGAACAACACCAAAGGCATTTGGGACGAACTCCAAGAGAATTTCTATACCACTCCGGCATTGATTCCCCCAATGACCTGGATGGACAGCATCCCCCCATCCACTCCGGCCATGCCTTCCCTGCAACTGTTGCCGGACGGCAAATGCATATGAGCTGGCAGATTTCCACAGATAACAACGGAGGTCTTGTCACCTATCATCTTTATGCCTCGGATACCTATCCGGTAGATATCACAGATGCCGGAAACTTACTGGAAACCTATCTCACCCATACGGAATACGAATATACCCCTATTTCACCTTGGCGACAAAAACGTTATTTTGCCGTAACAGCTGCCGACCGTTTTGGAAACGAAAGTGCTCCCTTGGAACTGAATGCAATTTCAGAAACGGACATGCCTTTACTAAATGACGGAGATATTCTCACCCTGCCTGAAATAAAAGAGGCAAAGACAGTGAAAATATTTACTGCTACCGGTGAAGAAATAAAATATTTTGTTTATGCACCCCAAATGTCCATAGCCTCATTACCCAGCGGATTCTATACAGTATATATCTTGAATAATGCAGGAGCACAAACCTTTGTCGGAACAATCGTAAAATAAACACAACCACAAAGGAAAAGCAGAGAGATAAAAATATAACCGTTCATTTTACTGAATACAATAAAAAATACTGCTTGTAACTTTTAGATAAACAGTATTTTTGTTGTATTTCGTTTATGATTTTATAATCTTACCCTTACTTTTTAAGTTCCAAAATGTATATTTGTTTCTCTGAATTGTCATCAAATTCTTGCTCTGTAAAATCCCCGAATTTATGGATAATATTAAATCCTATTTGTTTGAGATATGAATTTAACTCTTGGGGAAAGAACAATCTCATGTCCATATTTTGGACTGAATGAAATTTATCATCAATAAAATATTGCCACTTTATACGATTAATTTGAGATGCGCTTTCATAGTGCATGCTTTGTTTTATCAACACTTTTTTTTCATCATTGGTTGTATATTCGGCAATAACATGTTGCTTCCGCTCGTTTTCAACAATATATTGGATATTAGGATTGAAACAGTCCAATAAAAACAAACCTTTTTCTTTCAAATGATTTCTTACGACTTTCAATGCATCAAATAAATCCTCATTTTTATACAAATGATGGATTGAATTAAACGGAATAAAAATAAAATCGAATTTTTCTCCTAAGTTTAATTCTCTAATATCCGCTTCAATAAAATCTATTTTTAACCCAGCTTGAAATGCTTTCTCTTTTGCCCGTTCAAGCATGGATAAAGTATAATCAACTCCCTTAATATTATACCCATCCTTTGCTATTGGAATCGTAAGTCTACCCGTGCCACAGCAGAGTTCAAGTATTTTAGCATCTTTATTTTGAGGTAGCCATTTTTTGTAAAACGCCAAATCGGACAGAGAATTATTCAACCCATCATAAATATCTGCATTATAAATAAAATCACCAACTTTATATTCTGCATTCATATTCTTTATTGATTACTGACACATTAAAATGCTTATCTTGTAAAAAGATTTTCAATATTATTTTTTGCCCGTTGTAAGAGTATCTTGCAAATTAAATTGTGAAACGGTTTGATTATGGCAAAATAACATTTTCCTAAACTATTATGGAATCTGACTTTTGTGCTGACAGATATGCGTTGGCTATCACATTCCGTGCTCTCGGTTATAAACGCAATTTCTAAATCAAGATGCTTATCATTTTTTGCATACCGTTGCTATATTCTCGGATTCAATATGTACCAAATCCCATAAATCTCTTTCTTTTTTTCAACCCCAAAGGTTTCACCATGACATTACGAAATTTCATCCAAATGGTTATCCACTTAGGAGCGGAAAAGAACAGTCCGGACAACTCTGCCGCATTTATAAATCTTGCAGAATGAACCATAGAGCTAAATTCATCTGTATAATCGTAATTCTTATTGTCTTTCATAATCTTTATTTCAACAACTTACGATTTTGATTATCATTACTTTCCAATATGCTCATTTGATGGATAGCTATTTGGTTTAGTTTAACAAGACGTTCCCTTTGTGTCATATTCTGTTCGATAAACACAGCATTTAGATTCTCCATATTCGACAAACATATAAGTTCATTGATAGTGGCATAATCACGGATGTTGCCTTTCAGTTCGGGATTCGCTTCTCTCCATTGTTTTGCTGTCATACCAAACATCGCCACGTTCAGTACGTCGGCTTCATTGGCATAAATAATGCTTGCTTGTACCGGTGTGACTTCCATCGGAACAAGGTTTTGTTTTATGGCATCAGTATGTATGCAGTAGTTGATTTTAGACAATTCACGTTTCGCTGACCAACCGAGCAGCCTTTGTTCTTCTGTCTTTAGCCGCTGATACTCCTTAACAAGAAGTAATTGGAATTTAGGAGAAATCCACATACCAAAATGATATGCTATATCCCGATGTGCATATGTGCCACCGTAACGACCAGCCTTAGAACGAATACCAATTGCACTGGTCCTTTCTATCCACGTTTTCACCGAAAGCACAAAATTATTGCTTCCTGCCGCATTTTTAATTGTACCGAATTCGGTACAATTAAAATCGGGATTATACAACATTTCCCATTCGCCAAGATACTCGATAGTGCTTTTAAGGCTAAGCCAACGGAAGATAATATGCTCTTGCAGTTGGCTTCTTGCCATGTCTGTAAGGCTGATATAGTCTTCTTCATTGTATTTGACAACGCTAATATCTGTATTTTGAACGGTAATTTTTGCCATTGTAATTGATGCATTGAGTTTCAATCACAAAGATAGCTATAATTTGTGAGGTTGCATTCTTTTTATATGGACTATCTACAAAGATAGGATGCAGTTTTTTTGATAGTAGGCATTTATTCCCCGAATAATTTTATTAACTTTATAAATGCAAAGAGTTATTTGACAGCATAGCACCGCAAATCGCTGATATTCGCACGGTTGCTAAATCGTTACCTCTGTTTCTCAAATACTACGCTAAAAGTTTATTCTTCAATCGGTTGTATCAAACTGATGAAAATCTAAAATAAAATGCAAACTGCTTCTTTTGGCATGACACATTATGTCGTTGCAGATGCCCGGCTCTCAAAAAGTTTGTCTGCCGGGCATATCCATCTTTGTCGTTAAGTTATAATCTGATAAAACTTTACGTACTGTTATTTTTTATTTCCGCACTGCAATGTTTTTGTTCCGCCACCGCATTATACTGATATACAACGATATGCAGTGACAGAATTTTCTGTATCCCCACAAAGTGTTTTTTTTCGTTTTTCCTTGCGGAAGCCAGCTCGTCAGATGCCGGTTGTCATATTGGATACGTAATCTTGGTATATTTACGGCAGTATCCGTGCAAGAAGAGTGCACCATCTGTACCATCACCCAGATGAACAGGCCCTATCATTCGGGTGAAGAGCCGTTGTCACCTGTGTGAAACTGCCGCTTCACACAGGTGAAGCAATAAAGCCATAAGGCTGTTTTCATGGTAACATACTGCCGGCAAGGTACATCTGTTGGAGTTTTGCCGCTATGGGTATGGTGGGCGCAATGTGGTACATTGACCGGCGATTACCAACCGTTTCGGGGCCTTTACAGATATTTTCACACCGGAACATACTGATAATGAAGACGATGAGATGACGGGGGAATTTTATATTTCACGTTAAATTAGGCCGTGTTTTCTTTTATAGTCTTTAAGATCTTTGATATTGATGGGGGGGTGGTTGTACTATGCGTCTTTCTTTATAACGCTATATTGACAAGGCATTGTAACATATAAATAGTGTATGATATTAATGCCTGTTCGATATACATATTAAATTTACTTGTCTAAAAAATAAGAGCATAACAATAAATCTAAAACAGGAACGGCAATAATATGGGAACAGAATAAATCCCTTCTCCTCTTTTATTTTCATAAAACTCAAGGCTATAAGCAAAATAATAACTATTTTTGCACATTCAATTGAATAAAATATATAACTCATGAGCAATCAACGATACATGCAGCGCGGTGTGTCAGCATCCAAGGAAGATGTGCACAACGCCATTAAGAACATTGACAAAGGTATTTTTCCGCAAGCTTTTTGTAAAATCATCCCCGATATTCTAGGCGGAGATCCTGAATATTGCAACATTATGCACGCTGACGGTGCAGGTACCAAATCATCACTGGCTTATTTGTATTGGAAAGAAACCGGCGATTTAAGCGTATGGAAAGGCATTGCACAAGATGCACTGATTATGAACATCGATGACTTGTTGTGTGTAGGTGCAGTAGATAATATTCTGGTTTCATCAACTATCGGCCGTAATAAGCTACTCGTTCCGGGTGAAGTCATTTCCGCTATCATCAACGGAACGGATGAACTGTTGGCCGAACTTCGCGAAATGGGTGTAGGCGTATACGCTACCGGAGGCGAGACTGCTGATGTAGGTGACTTGGTTCGTACCATCATCGTAGATTCTACCGTAACATGCCGCATGAAACGTACCGATGTCATTAACAATGCCAATATTCGCCCGGGTGACGTCATCATAGGTCTGGCATCTTACGGACAGGCTACTTATGAAAAAGAATACAACGGAGGCATGGGCAGCAACGGACTCACCAGTGCCCGCCACGACGTGTTCGCAAAATACCTGGCCGAGAAGTATCCCGAAAGCTATGACAAGGCAGTACCCGAAGAACTAGTGTACAGTGGCAATTTGAAGCTGACCGATGCTGTGGAAGGAAGTCCGCTGGATGCAGGAAAGCTGGTACTCTCACCTACCCGTACCTATGCTCCGGTAGTGAAGAAATTACTGGATGCGCTCCGACCTGAAATTCACGGAATGGTTCACTGCTCAGGCGGTGCTCAAACCAAAGTCCTGCACTTTGTAGGAAACAATTGCCGTGTAGTAAAGGACAACCTGTTCCCCGTTCCCCCTCTGTTCAAAACCATCAAGGAACAAAGCGGCACCGATTGGGAAGAAATGTACAAAGTATTTAATATGGGCCACCGCCTGGAAGTTTACCTCTCACCCGAACATGCCGAAGAGGTGATCGCCATCAGCAAGTCATTCAATATTGACGCGAAGATCGTGGGACGTATAGAAGAAAGTGACAAGAAGGAGCTAATTATCAAAAGTGAGTTTGGAGAATTCAAATACTGACAAGCAATATTATAATAACACTTCCAAGCCTGCTACATTGAAAAAAAGATTTTTTTATGGCATAGGAGCAATAATATGCTCATTAGTTACGATTGATACAATACGCGAGTTGTATTTCATCTCTACCGCATGGGTCATGAAACAACTTGGCATGACATACTATATACAGTAAGAAAAGTACTTGCCATACTTGGGTGGATATTACTCACTTGGTATGTCGCAAATAAATGTTTAGAAAAGAATGGCAGAAAACAATAATACATTACTTGAGAAATTAGACGGGTTAGTGGCTCGCTTTGAGGAAGTTTCCACCCTCATTACAGACCCTAATGTCATAGCTGACCAAAAACGTTATGTCAAGCTCACCAAGGAATACAAGGACTTGAATGACATCATGAAAGCCCGTAGAGAATATATACAATGCCTGAATGGACTGGAAGAGGCCAAACAAATCATGACTAACGAATCCGACCCGGAGATGAAAGAGATGGCACGCGAAGAGGCAAATCTCTGCGAAGTCCGCATCCCAGAACTGGAAGAGGAAATCAAACTGTTACTCGTTCCTGCGGATCCGCAAGATGACCGAAATGCCATTCTGGAGATACGCGGTGGTACGGGGAGGTGATGAACCGCCCATTTTTTGCAGGCGACTTGTTCCGTATGTACTCCAAATACTGCGAGACAAAAGGTTGGAGACTGGAAGTATCCAGCGCCAATGAAGGAGCAGCAGGAGGTTTTAAGGAAATTATCTGCTCCGTAACCGGAGATAAAGTATATGGCACTCTGAAATATGAATCGGGCGTACATCGTGTGCAACGTGTACCAGCCACCGAAACCCAAGGACGTGTACATACTTCAGCCGCATCAGTCGCCGTTTTACCCGAAGCCGAGCCTTTTGATGTGGAAATTAACGAAGGGGAAATCAAATGGGACACTTTCCGAAGCGGTGGTGCCGGCGGACAGAACGTAAATAAGGTGGAATCCGGAGTACGCCTGCGCTACAACTGGAAGAACCCCAACACCGGAATAGTAGAGGAAATCCTGATAGAATGTACCGAAACCCGTGACCAGCCGAAGAATAAAGAACGAGCCCTTTCTCGCCTGCGTACCTTTATATATGATAAAGAACACCAAAAGTACATTGACGACATTGCCAGCAAACGAAAAACAATGGTATCTACCGGAGACCGATCGGCAAAAATACGTACCTACAATTATCCGCAAGGACGTATCACCGACCACCGCATCAACTATACCATTTACAATTTGGCCGCCTTTATGGATGGCGACATTCAAGACTGCATTGACCATTTGACTGTAGCCGAGAATGCCGAACGTTTGAAAGAGAGCGAATTATAATTTAAATATCGTAAACCATAAACTGTAAACATAGCAATGAACAAGCAACAATTATTTGAAAATATCCAAAAGAAAAAATCATTCCTCTGTGTAGGACTGGACACCGACATAAAGAAGATCCCCGAACATCTGTTAAAAGAAGAAGATCCTATCTTCGCTTTCAACAAAGCCATCATTGACGCTACCGCCCCTTATTGCATCGCCTATAAACCCAATCTGGCCTTTTATGAAAGCATGGGCGTAAAAGGATGGATCGCTTTCGAAAAGACTGTATCCTACATCAAGGAAAACTATCCCGACCAATTCATCATTGCCGATGCAAAACGTGGCGATATCGGAAACACTTCGGCCATGTATGCCCGCACATTCTTTGAAGAGCTGGACATTGACTCAGTCACCGTAGCTCCTTACATGGGTGAAGACAGCGTGACTCCCTTCCTGAGTTACGAAGGCAAATGGGTAATCCTGCTAGCGCTTACCAGCAACAAGGGTTCCCACGACTTCCAGCTGACCGAGGACACCAACGGCGAACGCCTTTTCGAAAAGTATTGCGCAAATCACAAGAATGGGCCAACGATGAAAACATGATGTACGTAGTAGGCGCCACACAAGGACGCGCTTTCGAAGACATCCGTAAAATTGTTCCCAACCACTTCCTGCTTGTACCTGGAATCGGCGCACAAGGAGGTTCTCTAGAGGAAGTCTGCAAATATGGCATGAATAGTACCTGTGGACTTATTGTTAATTCAAGCCGTGCCATTATCTATGCGGATAAAACTGAGAATTTTGCGACTGTAGCAGGACAAGAAGCTCAGAAAGTCCAGGCACAGATGGAGAAAAATAATGTGCCAATAAAACAATGTGCTAATATGCAAATTACCAGGTAGATACATAGCGTAATACATTGGTTTAAGCATATCAGCACACTGAATAATTATTCCCCATGAGTGACCGAAAAATTATAAATGACCCCGTCTTCGGGTTTATCAACATCCCGAAGGGGTTACTATATGACATTGTATGTCACCCATTGCTGCAACGTCTTACCCGCATCAAGCAACTGGGCCTGTCCTCTGCCGTATATCCGGGAGCACAACATACCCGTTTCCAACACTCATTAGGCGCTTTCCACTTAATGAGCGAAACGATCAAGCACCTTACCGCCAAAGGTAACTTCATCTTTGACAGCGAAGCGGAAGCCGTACAAGCTGCCATCCTGTTACACGACATCGGACACGGTCCCTTCTCCCATGTGCTGGAAAACACATTGGCAGGAGGCGTTTCACATGAAGAAATCTCCTTGATGCTGATGGAACGAATGAACAAGGACATGAAAGGTCAACTCAATCTTGCCATACAGATATTCAAAGATGAATATCCCAAGAAATTCCTGCACCAACTGGTCAGCGGTCAATTGGATATGGATCGTTTGGACTATCTGCGGCGTGACAGTTTCTATACCGGTGTATCCGAAGGCAATATCGGGTCCGCCCGCATCATCAAAATGCTTGATGTAAAAGACGATCACCTGGTAGTAGAATCCAAAGGCATTTACTCCATCGAAAACTTCCTGATGTCCCGCCGCCTGATGTACTGGCAGGTATATCTGCACAAGACCTCCGTTGCCAGTGAAAAAATGCTGGTCAACACTCTGACACGAGCAAAGGAATTAGCCTTACGTGGCGTAGAGCTGTTCGCCTCACCCGCTTTAAGATTCTTTTTATACCATCCTATTGATAAAAAAGAATTTTATAACAGCCCGGATTGTCTTGAAAATTTTATTCAATTAGATGATAATGACATATGGACTGCACTGAAAGTTTGGAGCAATCACAGCGATGTGGTATTGTCCACTCTGAGTCGTGGAATGATTAACAGGAAACTATTCAAAGTAGAGGTAACCTCCTCTTCCATCACAAAAGCACGAAAAGAAGAAATTCTTTCAAGAATAAGTAAACAACTGAATATCAATAAGAAAGAAGCAAAATACTTCCTATCCATATCCAGTATAGAAAACAATATGTATAAAAAGGAGGATGACAGTATTGAAATCATCTATAAAGATGGAAGCACCCGCGATATAGCCAAGCTTCGGATATGCTCAACATCTCTCTTCTCTCCCGAAAAGTCAAAAAATATTATATATGTTACCTGCGTTCCGAAAACGACGGACATTAAATAATTAGCGAATTGTACGGATATATAAAAAAAAAATGCGTAATTTGCATAATTAATGATGTGTTTACACTAACATGTAACACGCAAGTAACAAAACTGAAACATTTAGAACATAAAGAATTAGACAGTATTATGGAGTTCTCAGCTAAACAAATTGCGGAATACATCCAGGGAATTATTGTTGGCGATGAAAACGCAACTGTGCATACTTTTGCTAAAATAGAGGAAGGCGTGCCGGGAGCGATTTCTTTTCTTTCAAATCCTAAGTATACTCATTACATTTACGATACTCAGTCTACCATTGTGTTGGTAAACAAAGATTTCGTTCCCGAGCAAGAAGTAAAAGCTACCTTAATCAAGGTAGACAACGCCTACGAAAGTCTGGCTAAACTACTGACCCTCTATGAAATGAGCAAACCTAAAAAGACTGGTATAGATCCGCTGGCATACGTTGCCCCCACTGCGAAGTTGGGGAAGGATGTATATATCGCTCCGTTTGCCTGCGTAGGCGATGGTGCTGAGATTGGTGACAACACTTCCCTCCACCCGCACGCTACTGTAGGAAGCCATGCCAAAGTAGGTAATAATTGTACACTTTATCCACATGCCACCATCTATCACGACTGCTTGGTAGGAAACCACTGTACCCTGCATGCAGGCTGCGTAATCGGTGCTGATGGATTCGGATTCGCACCTTCTCCCGAAGGTACGAAAAAATTCCACAAATAGGTATTGCCATCATAGAAGATAATGTGGAGATTGGTGCTAATACCTGCGTAGATCGTGCCACCATGGGCGCCACCATTGTACATAAAGGAGTGAAACTGGATAACCTGATCCAGATAGCACACAATGTGAAGTAGGAAGCCACACTGTCATGGCATCACAGGTGGGTATTGCCGGTTCCACCAAAGTAGGTGAATGGTGCATGTTTGGCGGACAGGTAGGACTAGCCGGACATATTAAGATAGGTGACAAGGTAGGTATCGGCGCACAAGCAGGCGTTCCCGGTAACGTGAAATCCAACGAGCAAATTCTAGGCACTCCGGCCATCGATGCCAAGAATTTCATGAAAATCATCGGCCGTATACAAAAAAACTGCCCGAAATTTACACCACACTGAACGCCATGCAGAAAGAAATAGAAGAATTAAAAAAACAACTAAATAAATAAACCCCATGTTGAAACAGAAGACATTAAAAGGCAGTTTTTCTTTAAATGGAAAAGGCCTTCACACCGGAGTAAACTTGACGGTGACATTCAATCCTGCACCGGACAACCACGGGTATAAAATCCAACGAATTGATCTTGAAGGACAACCAATAATTGATGCCGTAGCAGAAAACGTAGGTGATACTACCCGCGGCACTGTGCTGATGAAAAACGGAATAAAAGTAAGTACAGTAGAACATGCTTTGGCAGCTCTTTATGCAGCTGGTATAGACAACTGCCTGATTCAGGTAAGCGGTCCCGAATTCCCTATTCTGGACGGCAGTGCCAAAGCGTATGTAGAAAATATACAGCGTGTAGGAATCGAAGAACAGAATGCTGTCAAGGATTACTATATCATAAAATCAAAAATCGAATTCAGGGACGAGGAAACCGGATCTTCCATCATTGTTCTTCCGGACGAAAATTTCAGTGTGAATGCACTGATCTCTTATCAGTCTAAAATACTGTCCAATCAGTTCGCCACACTGGAAGACATGGCTAAATTCCCCACCGAGGTAGCTTCCGCGCGTACCTTTGTATTCGTCCGCGAAATAGAACCATTGCTGGGCGCCGGACTGATTAAGGGAGGCGATCTGGACAACGCCATCGTAATCTACGAAAAAGAGATGAGCCAGGAAAACTACGACAAGCTGGCAGACGTCATGGGGGTTCCCCACATGGACGCCACCAAACTGGGCTACATCAACCATGTTCCCTTGGTATGGGACAACGAACCGGCCCGCCACAAACTGCTGGATATCATCGGCGACCTGGCACTGATAGGCAAACCCATCAAGGGACGTATCATCGCCACCCGTCCGGGGCACACCATCAACAACAAGTTTGCCCGCCAGATACGCAAAGAAATCAAACTTCACGAAATACAGGCTCCGTCCTATAACTGCAACGAAGCTCCCATCATGGATGTCAACCGCATCCGCGAACTGCTTCCGCACCGTTATCCTTTCCAGCTAGTGGACAAAGTCGTTGCCATTGGCGCCAACCACATTGTCGGTGTGAAAAACGTAACCGCCAACGAACCTTCTTCCAGGGACACTTTCCACAGGACTGTCATGCCGGGTGTGCTTCAAGTAGAAAGCCATGGCACAATGCGGTGGTCTGCTTGTTCTTAATTCAGTGGACGAACCCGAAAGATACTCCACCTACTTCATGAAAATAGACGGTGTGAAATTCCGCCAGAAAGTAGTGCCGGGAGACACTTTATTGTTCCGTGTTGAATTGTTGGCTCCTATCCGCCGGGGCATCTCCACAATGAAAGGATATGTGTTTGTAGGCGAGAAAGTAGTCTGCGAAGCCGAGTTTATGGCACAAATAGTAAAAAATAAATAACCACTAAAAAAACAACATGATTAGTCCATTAGCATATATACATCCCGAAGCAAAAATTGGTGAGAATGTAGAAATCGGTCCTTTTGTGTTTATCGACAAGAATGTAGTTATCGGTGATAACAACACAATCATGCCTAACGCCAATATACTGTATGGCTCACGCATAGGGAACGGCAACACCATTTTTCCGGGAGCTGTTATAGGCGCTATTCCCCAGGATTTGAAATTCCGCGGTGAAGAAACGACTGCCGAAATAGGTGATAACAACACCATTCGCGAGAATGTAACCATCAATCGTGGTACAGCGGCTAAAGGCAAAACCATAGTGGGCAGTAACAACCTGTTGATGGAAGGAGTACACGTAGCACATGATGCCATCATAGGCAGCGGTTGCATCATAGGCAATGCCACCAAGATGGCAGGTGAAATTATCATTGATGATAACGCCATTATCAGCGGCGCCGTATTGATGCACCAATCTGCCGGGTAGGCGGTTATGTAATGGTACAGGGCGGTTCACGTTTCAGCAAGGACATTCCTCCTTATATTATAGCAGGGCGCGAACCCATTGCCTACGCAGGAATCAATATCGTAGGACTCCGCCGCCGCGGATTCTCTAATGAACTAATAGAGAATATACACAACACCTATCGCATTATTTATCAAAATGGCATGAACGTTACCGATGCCTTGGAACAAGTACGCAAAGAAATACCTATGAGCAAAGAAATAGAATATATTATTTCTTTCATAGAAAATTCTCAAAGAGGTATCATCAGATAACAAAGTTTTTATAACTTTACTGCACGAAAAAAAAGTTATATAGTATATACAGTATAAATATATGATTTACAGATTTACACTAATCTCTGATGAAGTCGATGATTTTATAAGAGAAATAAAGATAGACTCGGAAGCAACTTTCTTTGATTTGCACGAAGCAATATTGAAAGCGGCAGGATATAAAGATGACCAGATGACCTCTTTCTTCATTTGTGATGACGACTGGGAGAAAGACCAGGAAATCACACTGGAAGATATGGGAAGCAGTTCGGAAGAAGACAGCTACATCATGAGAGAAACCCGCTTGAGTGATTTGGTGGAAGACGAAAAGCAAAAATTGCTGTATGTATTCGACCCGTTGGCAGAACGAGTGTTTTTCATTGAACTGTCGGAAATCATCACCGGCAAAGACCTTGACAAAGCAGTGTGTTCGCGCAAAGCCGGAGAAGCCCCGAAACAAACCGTCGACTTTGACGAAATGATGGCAAAAAGCAATAGCGGAAATCTGGATATAGACGAGAATTTCTATGGCGACCAGGACTTCGATATGGAAGACTTTGATCCCGAAGGATTTGATATGGGCGGTGCCTCCTCACCGGACCCTTATGAGCAAGAAAACTATTAATCTTAACGGGGGCGGACGTTACACGTCCGCCCCTCTCTTTTTATAAACACCATGCCTGACACCCTTATCGTCCTTATCGGCCCTACCGGTGTAGAAAGACCGAACTAAGCCTTTCCATTGCCGAACACTTCCGGACTTCCATTGTTTCGGCAGACTCACGCCAATTGTATGCAGACCTGAAGATAGGAACTGCCGCCCCTACCCCCGAGCAACTGGCGCGTGTTCCTCATTATTTTGTCGGAACATTACAGCTAACAGATTATTACAGCGCCGCACAATACGAAGCAGACGTACTGGCACAACTGGAAATCCTATACCAAAACCATGACACTGTAATACTGACCGGAGGTTCCATGATGTATATAGATGCCATTTGCAAAGGCATAGATGATATCCCCACTGTAGACAATGAAACACGCCAGCTGATGCTACGACGTTACGAACAGGAAGGGCTGGACACTCTGTGCGCCGAACTAAGGCTGCTGGACCCCGAGTATTACAAAATAGTGGATTTGAAAAATCCCAAACGGGTAATACATGCATTGGAAATATGCTACATGACCGGAAAAACTTATACTTCTTTCCGTACCCGTACTCACAAGGAACGCCCTTTCCGCATCATCAAAATAGGATTAACCCGCGACCGCGAAGAATTGTATGACCGCATCAACCGCCGCGTGGACATCATGATACAGGACGGCTTGCTGGAAGAAGCCCGGCAGGTATATCCTTTCCGGCATCTGAACTCGCTCAATACCGTAGGATACAAAGAAATGTTCAAGTATCTGGACGGAGAATGGACTTTGGAATTCGCTATCGGAAAAATCAAGCAAAATTCCCGCATTTACTCTCGTAAACAGATGACCTGGTTCAAACGGGACAAAGACATCGTGTGGTTCCATCCCGACCAACAAACAGAAATTATGCAATATATTCATTCAGTTAACCACTAATTACAATCATGAAAAAATTACTAACCTTCATCATGGCTTGTGTCATAAGCTGGGTGCAACAGCCCAAATCTCGGAAAAAGCATTTGAGAAATGGCATCAGAACAAGTATTCCATGTTCATCCACTTCGGTCTTTATTCCGAACTGGGAGGCGTATGGGAAGGCAACCCCGTCACCCGAGGATACAGTGAACAAATCCAATCGTTTGCGGGAATCTTCAGTGACTGGTATGGAGATACCGCCCTGCGCTTCAATCCCACCCTGTTTGATGCAGACGCTATCGTGTCACTGGCCAAAGAAGCCGGTATGCGCTCCATCATCATTACCACCAAGCATCACGACGGTTTCTGTATGTTCCGTACAGCCACCACCGACTATAATTCATACGATGCCACCCCCGGCAAGCGCGACTTCATAAAAGAGATGGCGGAAGCTTGCAAACGTGGCGGAATCAACTTCGGCATCTATTTCTCACTGATAGACTGGCATTTTCCACAAGCCTATCCTATCTCCAGCCATAACTGTGATTTCATCACCCCACAGCATCATGAATTCACCAAAGCCCAAGTTACCGAACTGTTGACCAACTACGGTCCCATCTCCGAACTATGGTTTGACATGGGTTCCAACACTCCTGAACAAAGCAAGGAACTGTATCAACTGGTGCACAGATTGCAACCAGACTGTATGGTAAGCGGCCGGTTGGGCAACGATCAGTATGACTTCAGTGTCATGGCAGACAACACATACCCCGAAGGCTCCTTGCAGACCGCATGGCAAACAGCTGCTTCCATGTTCGATGAAACCTGGAGCTACCGTTCCTGGCAGAAAAGGGGGGACGTTCACACCAAAGCGATGGAAAAACTACGCAGCCTGATCAATGTAGTTTCCCATGGCGGAAACTTCCTGCTGAACATCGGTCCCAAAGGTGACGGTTCCGTAGTACCCTTTGAAAGAGAGGTGCTGAAAGAAATCGGTATCTGGTTGAAGAAAAACGGTGAAGCCATTTATGGCACAGAAGCCTCTCCTTTCCGTGAGCAATTCGAATGGGGAACCATTACCCGCAAAGGCAATAACCTCTACCTCATCTTATCAGGCAACCGCCCTGCCGATGGTAAAATCACTTTGAACGTGCCGGGATGCAAACTGCAAAAAGCAGACATTAAAGCTATTCAGAAAGGACAGGAGATGATCTTCACACTGCCCGCCGACGCATACGGAAAAGACATCCAAGTGATTTGCGCCACGTTCGACCAACCGGTGAAACCGCAACCTATGGCTGCACAGCGCACTCCCAATTATAGTTATTCCTGTTTCGATTATTACAGCAACTACCGCAGTACGGTGAGCTATCAATGGAACATCAACAAATCCAACCTCAACGCATTGGAATTTACCTATACTCCGCAGGAGAACGGTAAGGAATTACTGGTTGAAGTAGATGGAATACCTTACACAGTAACCCTTGACGCAGGCAAGGCACAGGCATTAAACCTGCCTTCCAAGACCGTATGGGGTCAGCGTTACTTCTGCGGACCGGGCAGCGGATTGTTCGATGCTCCTGCCACCATCCATACTGATCCGGACAAAGCACCGGTAAGAAAAGGACAATGGAAAGAAGTGAATGAGGAAAAAGCCATGTTCCCCAGCAATATTCTGGAAAGTTACTTCCTGATGCAGCAGGTAGAATCGCCCAAAGCACAAGATATTCTAGTAGATGTAGGTGCCGGAAACGGTATCGAAATCTATCTGAACGGCAAGTCGGTAATGAAACACCTCAACCCTTACCGCTGCAAGTTCCGCGAGGAAAAGGTGCTGCTACCGCTTCAAAAAGGCAGTAACCAAATTGTGGTAAGAATATACAACCGCTTTGAAAAAGAAACAGGCTAATCTGCTGCGCCCATCAGCGGAACAGGTTATCTACAAGCAGAAATTCACTTTTGCCGCAAGTGGCAAAAGGAAAAGTTCATACTGTTGTTGTAAAACAGAATAATCTGCCATCCATCCATAAGGACACAGAATTATCCAATCTGAAGGTAGAGGCAAAATAAAACTTTTCAATAAATAAAAAATGAAATACCTCTCCCCGGATGTTTCTGTCATGAAATGTCCGGGGAAAGTTTTATATAAAGAAAACATCATTCTAGAATTTACCAATAGTACTGACAGGCCTCATGCATGAAGATCATAATATTCATAAAGTACCCTTCATACAGTCTGTTTCCGATATTATGCTTTCCTCCTTGTCTGCCTGATTAATTCAGAATTACCCCCAGTACTATCAGTACAGAAAGTACAATCCATGCAACATTCAAAAAGATTCCTTTCCATTCCTGCCGGGTAATGAACTGTGAATACAAAGGTCGTATAATCGGAGCTTGAGGATGGTGGAGTTTACAGCGGGACCGATCAATGGCTTTCTGATAATCATCTAAATCAAAAATACAACGCTCATAACATACAACGGCTTGTCCTTTCTCATGCCTCACCGGAATAACCCATGCCTTAACTTCCCGCTCCTCATACTTATGACGGGGCAATGAATCGGTAAATGCAGGAGCTACAGAGAAATGATATTGCTTCTGTTCCTTACGATAGCGGTGTCTGCCCATACTTCGTGTCACCTCACGAGTGACAGTCACACTGCTCCTTCGGGCATAATCCACCTCCAGAGTATCGAAAGTAAAATACAGAGCATTATTCTCCAAATTATATAAATCGGTAACAGCATGATAACGCACCACTCATCTGCCGAATGAAAAAGCCAGTTCTGTAAAGGAATATTAAAAGGCCATACTTGCAGCTGCCATCAATATAAGAAAAGGAATTTTCCATCTTGAAGCAACGATAAAAGCCCCTCCGGCGAGAGTGAGTAACGGAGGTAAAGCATACGTCGTAATTTGTAACCAGCCCCCCGGATTAAAACCAAGAGCAACAGTGAACAAAATTCCTGCTAAAGAAGGAATGAAAAGTAATAACAATAGCTTAACGACCCAGTTTTTCATTATTCAATATTAGTTTTTGTCTTGCCAAAGATAGTAATATAAATCCAAAAAAAGAATCTGTAAATGCTTACAGCACCTTACAGATCCTTTTCCACTTTATTCTTGCAAGACAAACACGGTCTTTATTTCTCTAATGCTTTCATTAATTCTCTTTTTACGGTATCCACTCCCGGGAAACCGGTGTATTTTTGAATAACACCCCCTTCTTTATCGACAATAATATAAGTCGGAACCCCCTGTATGCTGAACTGCCTGCTCAGGTAATTCCACTGAGCTGCCGTTACCCGGTAATGCTCTCCATGAATATCCGGAATCATGTTATCCCATGTTTCTTTGGGCGAGTTCTCTCCGGCAATAAAAACATATACAATATCTTTACCTTCAAGATCTTTCTTCATCGGTTTCATCTGTTTCATAGCCATTTTGCAAGGACCGCACCAATCGCCCAAAAATCGACCAAAACCACCTTACCCTTAAATTTAGAAATGATGGAATAAAATAAATCTTCATCTTTTACTTCTCCGGATTCATTAACGGTATAACCTTTCTTTTTCTTATTAGCTTCTAATCGTTTCCAAAAGACGGTTGTTCATCTTTGTCAGTCTGCCGAGATAATAAGGGTCACTCATCTTCCGTATCTCTCAAAATCATGTACAGTCAATGGAGTGAAGTCACTGATTTTCTGAGCATATTTCATCATTTTCTGCAAGTCGAAAAAAAGTCCTTGGTCTGTGCCCAAATATCCGGCTATAATCTTTTTCAAAATATAGTCTTGCTGCATAGAACTGAATTCTTTAAACAATTCATCGTATTTTATTCGCAATTCGCCCATTTTTTCCTGATAGACAGATGTTTTTCCGGTATCTGTATCAGCCTTGAACTCACGTATTATCTTAGCATCTTCAGCAGAAACTTTATCGGAAGAGAGAATAAACGCAAATATATCACTCAACTCATCATCCATCTTCACCCTCAGATAGCCCATTCCCCTTACCAAATCAGCATAACCATTGGCATAAAGCATGACAGGCGAGTTCAGTATATTCAACTGCCGGATATAGTCATAGAAATCATCACTCAATTCCGGTTGTTTAAACTTTTGATAAGCTTCACGAGCCGGTAATCCACTGCACTGCACATAAGCATAGGCTAAATTAGAACTTACACAGGTCAATGTCAAAGTACAAAGCAAATCATTCTGAGCCAATAAAAGCTCCCGGTATGCCTGACTTCTTTTCTTATCGGAACAGATAGCGGATTTGGTTTCTTCATATTTTTTCAACCAATAAGCTTTATACTGACCGGCAGTCATATTATATAAATCATTCATATTCCAATGAACCATTCCCCATACATCCATCAAATGTTCATCATCGGTTATCATTTCATCATTCAAAGCCGCCATGGTACCTGAAAATAGACTTCTTTCCACCAGCACGCTTGCCTTTCAACAATTTGCTTTCAGAACGACTCAACTCACGCAAGTTGACAGCCATATCCAATTCACCACCGGGAACCAAAAAGACGTCAAAATAAATATCACGTCCCACAGAAAAACTGACCGTAGTCGGAGCACAAAGTTCAATCTCTGTCCGAAATGTTCCGTCTTCATTCACCTTTATTTCAGTATCCTCAAATTTTGC
>ENA-OQCF01000286-OQCF01000286.1-human-gut-metagenome-genome-assembly--contig:-NODE-286-length-19410-cov-2.042369_pt1 | contig 19410 bp, 15 predicted proteins | sample MGYA00242756_ERZ504573 | MGnify/ENA primary metagenome ERZ504573 (study PRJEB26092, sample SAMD00036240) | human gut metagenome | host: Homo sapiens | study: EMG produced TPA metagenomics assembly of... | reverse complement strand
TCATGAATAAATCTAGGTATGTTTTTTTTATTTTGGCTTGTTTATTCGGTTTGTACGTGCAAGCTCAGAATAGAACAGTGAAAGGACGCGTTCTCTCAGCGGAGGATAAAGAACCATTAATTGGAGCTACTGTCAAAATACCCGGTACATCTATCGGTGTGGTGACGGATATAGATGGCAATTTCTCTCTGGAAGTTCCCGACAAAGACAAAACATTAGTGATTGAGTTTTTAGGTATGAGTACACTAACGGCGAAGATACCTGCCAATGGGGTGCTGAATGTATCTTTGCATCCGGATACACAACGATTGGATGAGGTTGTGGTGACAGGCTATGGTAATTTTTCCAAATCTTCATTTACCGGTTCGGCAAATACATTACGGGGGGACTTGTTGAAGAACGTTCCGGTTGTATCGGTAGAACAGAAGTTGCAGGGTATGACTCCGGGCGTATCCATTTCGGGAAATTCCGGTCAGCCGGGTGCTAATCAAAGTATACGTATCCGCGGTATGGGGTCATTCAATGCATCGAAAGAACCTTTGTTTGTCATTGACGGAGTACCGGTGACTTCCGGAAGCTTGAGTGGTGGCTCGGCAGATGCCGCTTACATGAATAATTCTAAAACGAATATAATGAGTACGCTGAACCCTTCGGATATTGAAAATATAACAGTCATAAAAGATGCGGCAGCGGCTTCTTTATATGGTTCACGTGCGGCAAACGGTGTGATTCTGATAACCACTAAAAAAGGTACAAAAGGACGTGCTAAGGCTACATTAAAAATGGATGGAGGCTTTTCTAATGCTGCTGTGGAATTCCGCCCGACGTTGAATGGGGAGCAGCGTAGAGAGCTAATTTATGAAGGTTTGATGAACTTTCAACAAGATGAAATAGCCAAGAATCCGGAGGCGGGATTGGCATCGCCCACCGAATATGCCGATTTACATATCAATGATTATGCCTCCATTCCGGAACTGGGATATACTGACTGGAGAAAGGAATTAATGCGTACGGCACATCATCAAAGTTATGAAGCGTCCGTATCGGGAGGCAATGACAAGACTACGTTCTATTCTTCATTGGGTTTTAACCGTCAGGAGGGTTTGGTGGAAAATTCTAATCTGGACAGATATGCAGCTCGTTTGAATGTAACCCAGAAGGTAGGTTCCCGTGGGGAAGTGGGCGCCAATGTGATGTTCTCTCAATTGAATCAGGAAATGAATGAGGAGCGTGGATCATCTATTAATCCTTTCCTTTGTGTGGCTTTGAATACCACTCCGTCTTTTCCGGTACGTGACGCTGAAGGGAATTATGTAGGATCATATCCCAGTAGCAATGTGAATCCGTTGCGTGATATCCGTACAGATTATAACCGTACCCGCATGACACGTATGTTTTCTACAGGCTATGCTTCGATAGATATTATCAAAGGGTTGAAATTGAAAGAAACGCTTAGCTATGATTATAATATTCAGAAAGATTCCCGTTATTGGAATCCGTTGAGTGGAGCCGGAGCTAAAAGTGGTAGTGATGCACAGACGGCAAAGGGATTTATAGAATATAGTAAATTGATTTCTTCCACTTCATTGGGATATAATACGACTATAGCACAATTACACCATGTGGATGCGTTGGTAGCTTATGAAATTGAAAATTATCAGACTGACAAAGCAATGGGGGATAAATCCAAACTTCCTTCAGATTATTTGGTGGAACCGGATAATGCAGCATCATTGAACAGCTTTGTGTCTTCTACTCAGGATTCAAGAATGATTTCTTATGTATCCCGTATCAACTATGATTATGATGACCGTTACTATATTGCCGGTAGCTTCCGTCGTGACGGCAGTTCGCGCCTGTCACCCGAGAACCGTTGGGGAAATTTTTGGTCTGTATCCGGTATGTGGAATGTAGGTGCGGAAAAATTTATGCAATCTATAAAGAGTGTGCTGAGTGATTTAAAGATACGTGCCTCGTATGGTGTGAATGGTAATCAGCCGGGTGCTCTTTACGGATATATGGGACTTTATTCCTACGGGCAGAATTATATGGGAGGTGGTGGATCTTATGAATCGGCATTACCGAACCCGAACCTTAAATGGGAAAAGAACTATAACTTGAATTTGGGACTCGACCTGGCATTTATCAATCGTATTTTTGTCAGCTTGGAATATTATAATCGCGATACGAAAGATTTGCTTTACAATCGTCCTATCAGTAGCACTACCGGTTTCCAAAATTATTTGGGGAACTTGGGACAACTGAATAATAGAGGTTGGGAACTGGAACTGCGTACCATAAACTTTGCCGGTAACAACTTTAATTGGACTTCTGTTTTGAATATGACCCACAATAAAAATAAGATTGTATCATTGGATGGTAAATTGGACCAGTCTATCGAGGGAAGCTGGTTTATCCATAAAGTGGGGTTGCCGTATTCTACCTTCTATGTGAAAGAATATGCGGGGGTTGATCCTCAGACAGGAAAAGCTTTGTACTATATGAATACACAGGATGCAAATGGCAATTATGACAGAACAGTGACTACTGACGCTTCTGCAGCACAGGCAATTCCTTATAAGTCTGTGGATCCGAAGATTTCAGGAGGTTTTACCAATATCGTGAATTACAAATGGTTTGATCTGGCATTGACATTGACTTATTCTTTAGGAGGATATTCTTTTGACAAAACCGGAACTTATAATGAAACCGACGGTGCAAAAGAGCAGAACTATAACTTGCCCATTTATGAATTGGATCGTTGGCAAAAGCCGGGTGATGTGACGGATGTACCCCGATTTGTACTTGGCCAGGCGGCAGGACCTCAGAATTCATCCCGTTATGTACATAGTACGGATCATTTACGGGTAAAGAACTTGACTTTGGGCTTTACATTGCCGGATCAGTGGTTGACCAAACTGGGTGTCAGTAAAGCAAGATTGTATTTCTCAGGCAGTAACCTGTTGACGTGGGCAAAGTGGAACCAGTATGATCCGGAAGTACCTGTTTCCGGTGAAGTATTTTGTGAAACACCTCCTATGCGTACTTACAGTTTTGGAATAGAAGTCTCATTTTAATGAATCTCCTTTAAATTAGAACGAAATGAAAAAAATATATTTATCGATTGTTGCGGCTGTATCATTGATGTTTGTTTCGTGTACTGCTGATTGGCTGAATACAGATCCTTCTACGGCAGTTCCCAGTGATGATGCCATTAAAAATATAGATGATGCACAGGTGGCATTGAATGGTATATACCGATTAGCATCCGCACATAGTTATTATGGTGATAATTATCTTTATTATGCTGATTGTCGTGGAGAAGATGTGCAGGCACGTATTAATAAAGGAGCAGGCCGCAGGGTTTCGCCTTACTATTTCTTTGATGTTACGGCGGATGATAATTTTAATATAACCCTTGTCTGGAACCAACCCTATAAAGTGATCCATCAGGCTAACAGTCTGATAGAAAAGTTGGATGCCGGAAATGCGGGGAATGCCAGGCCGGAAGAAGTGGCACGGATTAAATCGGAGGCACTGGCAATGAGAGGACTGGCTTTATTTGATCTGACCCGTTTGTTCGGTATGCCTTATACTTTGGATAATGGGGCTTCTTTAGGAGTTCCTATTGAGATTCAGACTACCTTGGAAGATCATGCTCCGGAACGTAACACAGTGGCACAATGTTACGAACAAGTGCTAAAGGACTTGAACGATGCGTTGGGAGGACTGACAAAGGAAAAACATGATGCCTATATGAATTATTGGAGTGTGAAAGCTTTGCTTTCCCGGGTGTATCTGTATATGAATGACAATGAAAATGCATTGAAATGTGCAGAAGAAGTAATCAATGACAATGGGGGAATTTACCGGCTTTTTACTCATGACGAATATCCTTCTGTATGGGGAAAAGACTTTAACTCTGAGTCTTTGTTTGAATTCTATTTTACGATGTCTGAACCTTCAGGCGGTTCGGGAGGAGAAGGGGCGCCGATGGTGTATGCCGATAATGTGAAAGATTGGAATAACCTGATTCTGACAAAGGCTTATTTGGATTTGCTGAATGAAGACCCTGAAGATGTGCGCCATGTATTTCCTCATTTGCCGGAAAATGCCGTTGCGGATACATTGCCTGTAGCTGCCAAAGGTCAACCGAAATATCTGATTAAATATCCGGGGAAATCGGGCAGTGTGACCGATGCTGTTTCTACAGTCAATCCACAGGATAATGATCTTTGTATTCTCCGTTTATCCGAGGTCTATTTGAATGCTGCGGAAGCTGCTTTTAAAATCGGCAATACGGAAAAAGCATTGACATATCTGAATGCGATAGTTACCCGTGCCAATCCGGCGAAATCCGTAACATCTGCTGATCTCAGCCTGGAGCGCATTCTGAAAGAAAGACGTAAAGAACTGGTAGGTGAAGGTCATGCTTTCTTTGATTATATGCGTAATGGCAAGTCGGTGGACCGTTCGGGAGGCTGGCATCTGACTATGCCTGAAGATGCCCGTGTCATTGCTCCTTCAGACCCTAGGGTGGCACTTCCTATTCCACAAACAGAAATTGATGCTAATCCGAATATAGTTCAAAATCCTAGATAATTGTTTTGTCCATGTTAAGTTTGCCCTTCTTTTCGATGATGATATCGGAGAGAAGGGTTTTCTTTTTACAATTTATATGGTACAAAATCATATTTCGTCCGTCTTCATTTGAAAAGAAAGACCAAAAATATGAGATTATATGGATTGTTACTGTGCGGATGGATGACGGTATCCTTACAGGCCCAACAAATACATGATTGGGAGAATCATCATGTATTACAGATTAATAGGGAACCGGCAAGGGCTGCTTTTGTGCCTTTTGCCAAGCAGAAGGGGGATTGTTCGATGAGTCTGGACGGGATGTGGAAATTCCGGTGGACTCCTGTGCCTTCCGAACGGATAACGGATTTTTACCGCACGGACTTTAATGACAAGGATTGGAAAGATTTTCCGGTTCCTGCCAATTGGGAAATCAACGGATACGGAACGCCTATTTATGTATCGGCAGGATATCCGTTTAAAATAGATCCTCCACGGGTGATGGGGGAGCCTAAAGCTTCGTATACCACCTACAAGGAGCGTAATCCGGTGGGGCAATACCGGCGTACTTTCACGCTGCCCGCCGGGTGGAAGGCAAATGGGCAGACTTTTCTTCGCTTTGAAGGAGTGATGAGTGCTTTTTATGTGTGGATAAACGGTGAACGTATAGGTTATAGCCAGGGAAGTATGGAACCTAGTGAGTTCAATATCACCCGCTGGTTGAAACCGGGAGAGAACCAAATCGCTCTGGAAGTTTATCGGTATAGTGACGGATCTTATCTGGAAGATCAGGATTTTTGGCGTTTTTGGAGGTGTTCATCGCAGTATTCATTTGGTGCATACTCCGGATATCCGTATCCGTGACTATGTAGTGCGCACTCTGCCTGCTGTTCAGGGGAATTATCAAGATTTCCGACTGCTGATTGATCCGCAGCTCAGCGTTTACCGGGGAATGGACGGTAAAGGTTATACGTTGCAGGCGGTGCTGAAGGATGCGGATGGAAGGGAAGTAGTGAATATGGTTGGCAATGTGGAAGATATCTTGGATTTGGAGCATAAGGCGGCACGGATGAATGAATGGTATCCGCAACGTGGTCCACGTAAGATGGGACGTATATCCGCCGTTATAAAATCTCCGCAACGTTGGACAGCCGAAACTCCTTATTTATATAAGTTGGAACTTCGTTTACAGAATGCAAACGGACAGACCATAGAGCAAGTGGAACAGCCGGTAGGTTTTCGTTGTATTGAAATAAAGGACGGACAAATGTTGGTTAACGGTAATTCGGTCCGTTTTCGTGGGGTAAACCGTCATGAACACGATCCGTATACGGCACGCGTGATGAGTGAGGAGAGGATGTTGCAGGATATATTGCTGATGAAACAAGCCAATGTGAATGCAGTCCGTACCAGTCACTATCAATGTGAGCCGTTGGTATGAACTGTGCGACAGCTTGGGACTGTATGTGATGGATGAGGCGGATATAGAAGAGCACGGATTACGTGGAACATTGGCTAGTACACCCGATTGGCACGCCGCTTTTCTGGATCGTGCGGTACGTATGGCGGAACGCGATAAAAATCATCCTTCGGTAAGTGATGTGGAGCATGGGAAATGAAAGTGGTTACGGACCTAATTTTGCTGCTATTTCGGCTTGGCTACATGATTTTGATCCTACACGTCCCGTACACTATGAAGGAGCTCAGGGAGTAAACGGAGAACCCGACCCGAAAACAGTGGATGTAATCAGCCGTTTCTATACCCGTGTGAAACAGGAGTATCTGAATCCCGGCATTCCCGAAGGGAGGACAAGGAACGGGCGGAGAACGCACGTTGGGAACGCTTGTTGGAAATAGCGGAACGCACGAATGATAACCGTCCTGTGATGACCAGCGAATATGCACATTGTATGGGGAATGCTTTAGGTAATTTCAAGGAATATTGGGATGAGATTTATAGTAACCCACGTATGCTGGGCGGCTTTATATGGGACTGGGTGGATCAAGGTATTTATAAGATATTGCCGGATGGCCGCCGGATGGTGGCGTATGGCGGTGACTTTGGTGATCGGCCTAATTTAAAGGCTTTCTGTTTTAATGGTGTGGTGATGAGTGACCGCGAAACTACGCCTAAATATTGGGAGGTGAAGAAAGTATATGCTCCGGTTAAATTGGAAATGGAAAAAGATCTTCAGGTTTTTCCAAAAGAACAAGATGTTTTGCCCAAAGGATTAAGAGTTACGAACCGTAATCATCACATTGGTCTGGAAGGATATCGCTGTCTGTGGACTTTGATAGAGAACGGGAAGAAGATGAAACAAGGGGAACTGGCGCTTCCATCGGTGGCACCCGGTGAAACAGGAACGATGCTTTGCCCGATGTTAAGATTAATAAACAGGCTGATGTTCGATTGAATGTAAGTATAGTATTGAAAGAAGATGCTTTATGGCGAAGGCCGGGCATGAGATTTTAAAGGAACAGTTTGCCTTGAATGATCATTTGATGGCGGTGGCTGACGGTGTACAACCGGGTAAACGTAAAAGTAAGTTTTCTGTTTTGGATTTATGGGAAGATAGTTATTTTCAAGCTTTCCGTGCTCCGACGGATAATGATAAAAGTTTCGGTAACTGGTTGGCCAAGGATTGGAAGAATCAGGGATTGGATGCTCCTCAAGTAGAGGTAATTACTCCCGAAACGAAAACTCAGGAAACAGATGGAACCGTATCGAAGAAATCGGTTGTGGAATATCGTTATGCCAAAGGTAGCATCCGTGTTTCTTCCCATTATAAAATATATGTGGATGGAACGGTGGATCTGGAACAGACTTATCTGCCACAAGGAGAATTGCCGGAATTGCCTCGTCTGGGCAGTGCATTTGTATTGGGAGAAGAATATGAGAACCTTTCCTGGTACGGTCGTGGCCCGTGGGAAAACTATCCCGACCGTAAGACGTCCTGTCTGATAGGTAGATGGAACAGCAAGGTGAGTGAACAGTACACACATTACCCGCGTCCGCAGGACAGTGGCAATCACGAGGATGTTACCGAGGTGATTCTAACCAATAAACAGGGTAAAGGCGTCCGTGTGACCGCCATAGACCGGCCATTTTCATTTTCGGCCTTACATTATACCGTGGATGATATTTATAAAACAACTCATGATTGTGACTTGAAACCACGAAAGGAGGTTGTTCTCAGCCTGGATGCTGCGGTTTTAGGTTTAGGAAACAGTAGTTGTGGTCCGGGAGTGCTGAAGAAATACGCCATTGATAAGCAGAAATCTCATACTTTGCGGGTACGCTTCAGTCTTATAAAATGATGTATGGCAAAAGGTTTGAATAGGCGACGGCGACATATCTTTCCGGTGGCAGACAGAAATATAGAATTAAATTAAAAATCAAATATCAAAATGAAAAGAGCAACAACTTTTTTATCACTCCTGCTTTATCGGCAGGTTTGTTGGCGCAATCTTCCGTAAAAACAGAACGCCAATACTTGTCAGGACGTGGCTGTGATGATATGGTACAATGGGATTTCATGTGTACCGGTGGTAATAATTCCGGAAAATGGACGAAAATCGGAGTACCTTCTTGTTGGGAACTGCAAGGATTCGGTACTTATCAATATGGCATGAAATTCTATGGTAAGGCTTTTCCTGAAGGAGTAGCTGACGAACAAGGTTTGTATAAATATGAATTTGAGTTGCCTGCCGAATGGAATGGTAAACAGATAGAGCTGGTATTTGAAGGCTCTATGACTGATACGCAGGTAAAGATAAACGGTCGTAAAGCCGGCTCCATGCATCAGGGAGCTTTTTACCGCTTTATTTATAATGTGAGTGACCGGGTATTTTTCGGATCGAAAAAAAAGAATGTACTTGAAGTAACTGTAAGCAAGGAAAGTGCGAATGCTGGGGTTAATTTGGCAGAACGTCGTGCTGATTATTGGAATTTCGGAGGTATTTTCCGTCCTGTGTTTATCGTGGCGAAACCGGCTCAAAATATAGATCGTCTGGCAATAGATGCGAAGGCGGATGGGAATTTCTATGCCGATTGTTTTCTGAATATGGCAGTAGAAGGTGCTAGGGTACATACTGTCATAACAGATGCTAAAGGGAAAAAAAGTGGCCGAAAATACTTCGGATGTCCGTACGGGCAGCGACCATGCTTCGATTAATTTCGCTGTAAAATCTCCTGAATTATGGACGGCTGAAACTCCGGCCATGTATCAGGCTACCTTTACACTGCTTGATAAAGCAGGCAAAACATTGCATGTTGAAAATCAGAAATTTGGTTTCCGTACCATTGAAACACGTGAAAGTGACGGATTGTATATCAACGGTCGGCGTGTGATGATTAAAGGGGTGAACCGTCATAGTTTCCGTCCTGAAAGCGGACGTACACTGAGCAAGGCAAAGAACATTGAAGATGTATTGCTGATCAAGAGCATGAACATGAATGCCGTCCGCCTGAGTCATTATCCTGCCGATCCCGAATTTTTTGAAGCTTGTGACTCGCTGGGGCTTTATGTAATGGATGAGTTAAGCGGCTGGCATGGCAAGCACGAAACTATCAACGGGCAGAAGCTGGTAAAAGAAATGATTACCCGTGATGTAAACCATCCGTGTATTATCTGGTGGAGCAATGGTAATGAAAAAGGCTGGAATACTGAACTGGATGGTGAATTCCATAAATATGATCCTCAGAAACGTCCGGTGCTTCATCCGCAAGGCAACTTCAGTGGATATGAAACCATGCACTATCGTTCTTACGGAGAAAGCCAGAACTATATGCGTCTGCCGGAAATATTTATGCCGACCGAGTTTCTGCATGGATTGTACGATGGAGGACACGGAGCCGGACTGTATGATTATTGGGAAATGATGCGTAAGCATCCCCGTTGTGCCGGAGGTTTCCTTTGGGTACTGGCCGATGAGGGCGTGAAGCGTGTGGATATGAATGGATTCATTGACAACTGCGGCAATTATGGACCGATGGCATTGTAGGTCCGCATCACGAAAAAGAGGGCAGTTACTTTACCATCAAGCAGGTGTGGTGTCCTATTCAAATCATGACCGATAGCCTTGACAGTCAGTTTGACGGCAAACTGAAAATAGAGAACCGTTACGATTTCCTGAATGCGAATACATGCCGTTTCACTTATAAATATGTGCAATTGCCTTCTGTAACCGATAAGGGGGGAATGAAAGTGATGAAACAGGGAGAGGTGAACTGTCCCGACATTCCTGCTCACGGTGCGGGTACACTGACTATTCCTGCGGCTGTCAAGGGGGCCCATGCTTTGATGCTGACAGTAACGGATAAGCAGGGGAATGATCTCTTTACGTGGAGTTATAAACTGGACGACGTTGCCGGATTGCAGCAGGCTTCTGCCGGAAACAAGCCTTCTTATAAAGAAACTGCCGATGCATTGACGGTGGATGCCGGAGGACGTACATTTACTTTTTCTCAGAAAGACGGACAACTGAAGGGGGTAAAGGTTGGAAGCCGTATCATCAGTCTGGCAAATGGTCCTCGTTTTATTGCCGCCAAGCGTTCGGACCGTTCTATGGACCAGTTTTATAACCATGATGACAAAGAGGCTGAAAAGAAGAAAACCCAATACACTACATTTGATGATGCCGGTCGTTTTACAGGTTTTACCGTGCGTGAAGAAGGCAATAACGTAGTGGTTACCGCTAACTACAAACTGGGATGTTTTGATCAGGCTGTATGGACTATCGCTCCTGACGGTACCGCTGCTATAGACTTTACATACAACTTCAGCGGTGTAGTGGATTTGATGGGGGTGATGTTTGATTATCCGGAAGATAAAGTGTTGAGCAAGCGTTGGGTAGGTGACGGTCCTTACCGTGTATGGCAGAACCGTCTGCATGGTCCGCAGTTGGGCGTATGGGAAAATGAGTATAATGATCCCATTCCTGCCGAAAGCTTTACTTATCCCGAATTTAAAGGTACTTTGCTAATGTGCAATGGATGACTTTGAAAACGCAGGAAGGAACGATAAGTATCTGTAACCGTACTCCTCAGAATTATGTAGGGGTTTATCAGCCTCGCGACGGTCGTGACGGCTTGCTTTATACTTTCCCGGCTACCGGCATCAGTCTGATGAAAGTAATTCCTCCGGTTCGTAATAAAGTGAATACGACAGATTTGATAGGTCCGTCTTCACAAGCATTTTGGGCTGATGGAGCATATGGGGGAAGTATCACGTTAAAATTTGAATAACAGTGAAAAAATAGATTGTAAAGGGAAGAGGAACTTTGTTTATTCTTCCCTTTTCTTTTTTTATTTGGCTTGAACTCTCTATATTTGAAAAATTGAGTACAAATTACAACTTTATTCGTTTATCATTAAATATAGAATAAATAGCTTATGAAGATAAAACATCTGTTTGTATCCATATTGCTGGCAACCGGATTCCAACCGATGATAGCACAATCCGCTTTACGGCAACAGTTTGTAAATTCATCCGTACAGGAAGCTCGTCCCTGGACTTTCTGGTATTGGATGTTTGGCGCTGTAACTCCCGAAGCATTACCGCCGATCTGGAAGCCATGCACCGTGTAGGTTTGGGTGGAGCCTATCTGATGCCCATCAAGGGAGTGGAGCAGGGACCTCAATACGAAGGGAAAGCCCAGCAGCTTACCCCCGAATGGTGGCGTATGGTCACTCATAGTATGAAAGAGGCCGACAGGCTGGGAATGCAACTGGGCATGCACATCTGTGACGGCTTTGCCTTGGCGGGAGGTCCTTGGATGACTCCCGAAGAATCCATGCAAAAAGTGGTATGGAGTGACACCATTGTGAACGGTGGAAATATCCGGAATCTCACTTTGCCCATGCCCGAAGCACTGGATGGCTATTATGAAGATATCGTTACCTACGCCATTCCATTGGAGCGTCAGCCTGAGGATACTTCATTGAAGCCGAAGGTAACTTTCGGCAATTTGAAACAGGCCGTTATCAAAGATGAATCCAAGGCTGTGAACAGGGATGAGAAAGGAGTCTTCCGTTCCTCTTATCCTTGTTGGATTCAGTATGAATATGCAGAACCTGTGACTTGCAGCAACGTGGAAATTATTTTGGGAGGAAATAACTACCAGGCACATCGCCTGAAAGTATTGGCCAGTGAGGACGGACGGACGTTCAAAACAGTGAAGCAACTGGTCCCTGCCCGGCAGGATGGCAGAATACGGATTTCCAGTCCACTCATGCCATCCCCCCTGTTACCGCCCGTTACTTCCGTTTTGAGTGGACTCCCGTGGGAAGCGAACCGGGTAGTGAGGATCTGGATGCAGCTAAATGGAAACCGAATTTGAAAATCAATGATATAGTCCTTCATACGGCTCCGCGTATTCATCAGTGGGAGGGAAAAGCAGGACTGGTGTGGCGTGTGGCTACTGCTACTACTTCGACGGAAATACCCGATGCGGCTTGTGTGCAACCGGATGAATTGATCAATCTCCCTTTGTATCAGGGCAGGCTGACCGCCCGTTTACCCGAAGGTAAATGGCGTATTCTCCGCATGGGACATACGGCAACCGGACATGTGAATGCTACTGCCGGAGGAGGTAAAGGATTGGAATGCGACAAGTTCAGCACCAAGGCTGTTCAGAAACAGTTCTCGAACTGGTTTGCGGAAATGTTCAAAAAGACGGATGAAGCCGTGGCACGCCGTGTATTGAAATATATGCACGTAGACAGTTGGGAGTGTGGCAGTCAGAACTGGAGTGATAACTTCGCGGCGGAATTTAAGAAACGCCGTGGATATGATTTGATGCCTTATCTTCCTTTGCTGGCAGGTATTCCGATGGAAAGTGCCGCCCGCAGTGAGCAGATATTGCGGGATGTCCGTACCACCATCGGAGAACTGGTGACTGATGTGTTCTACACTGTATTGGCAGACTGTGCCCGTCAATACGATTGCCGGTTCTCTGCCGAGTGCGTAGCTCCTACTATGGTCAGTGACGGATTGATGCATTATCAGAAAGTGGATCTGCCTATGGGGGAATTTTGGCTGAACAGTCCTACGCACGATAAACCCAATGATATGCTGGATGCCATCAGTGGCGCGCATATTTATGGAAAGAATATTATCCAGGCCGAAGGCTTTACTGAAATTCGTGGCGTATGGGATGAAGACCCTGCCATGCTGAAACCTTTGCTGGACCGTAACTATGCACTGGGTATCAATAAACTCTTCTTTCATGTCTATACCCATAATCCTTGGATGAACCGCCGTCCGGTATGACCTTGGACGGCATCGGACTCTTCTTCCAGCGCGACCAGACCTGGTGGGAGGAAGGGAAATCTTTTGTAGATTACATCACCCGTTGCCAGACTTTGTTGCAATACGGTCATCCGGTGGTTGATATCGCCGTCTTTACCGGTGAAGAGATGCCGCGACGTTCCATTTTGCCCGAACGGTTAGTTCGATGCTTCCCGGTATCTATGGAGCCGAACGGGTGGAAAGCGAACGGATTCGGCTGGCTAATGAAGGTCAACCCACCCGTGTGCGTCCTGTCGGTGTTACCCATTCGGCAAACATGGCCGATCCCGAAGACTGGGTGAACCCGATGCGTGGTTATGCCTACGATTCTTTTAACAAAGACGCTCTGTTACGTTTGGCAAAAGCGGAGAATGGAAGAATGGTACTTCCGGGAGGAGCTTCTTATAAAGTATTGGTGCTTCCTACAGCCCGTCCTATGAATCCTGATAACCTGCCGTTGTCTCCTGAGGCACAGGCAAAAGTAGAGGAACTCCGCGCGGCAGGTGTCATTATTCCGCAATTGCCTTATCGGGAAGATGATTTTTCTTCTTTCGGTGTGGAACGGGATGTACTTCTTCCTGCTGATGTGGCATATACTCATCGGAGCGGGGAAGAGTATGAGATTTATTTTGTGGCTAATCAGGTGGACAGTTTGCGTACATTCAACGCTTCTTTCCGCATTGCAGGGCGCACGCCTGAATTGTGGAATGCGGTAACAGGAACCATTACCCGTCCGGCACAATGGAAAGAAGCGGACGGCCGTACCGAAGTCGCTTTGTCTTTGCCAGCCAATGGCTCTGTATTTGTCGTATTCCCCAAAGAATCTTCAGAAGTTTCTCCGGAACGGATCGAAAGGGAACCTGTATCCATATCGATCAAGGAATGGACAGTAACATTCCCTTCCGTGCGCAAAACTGTCACTCGTCCGGTATTATTTGACTGGAGTAAGGAAGAGGATGAAAAAATAAAATATTATTCCGGACATGCCACTTACAGAGGGCTATTCAGATGGAAGAATGAACAGGACGGAAGAATTATTCTTCGGTTGGGTAAAGTAGCCAATGTAGCGACTGTACGTGTCAACAGCATTGCATGCGGTACGGCTTGGACAGCTCCATACGAAGTGGACATTACCGATGCGCTTCGTAACGGAACCAATGTCTTGGAAGTGGAGGTGGTGAATACCTGGGCGAATGCGCTCCGTGGAGCAGATCAGGATAAAGCGCCTTTTGAGGGATATGGACGAATGCAAAATTCCGTCTGCCCGGAGATGGTTTGTTACCTGCCGGATGGATGGGACCTTGCGAGTTTTTTAGAACTAAAGAATAATGCTAATCACACATAACATGAAAAATAAGAAACTACTACTGGGCATTGCTTGGGCATGGTTGACTTGCCTGTCGGCAAATGCGGAAGTGAAATTGCCCGCTTTCTTTTCAGACGGCATGGTGATGCAACAGCAGACTCGTGCCAATTTATGGGGAACAGCTACTCCCGATGCACCGGTGAAAATTACAACAAGTTGGGATAAACAAACCTATAAAACGACTGCCGAATGCAAAAGGCGCGTGGAAACTTGCTTTATCCACCCCCTCTGCCGGAGGCCCTTACACGATCACTTTTGATGATGGAAAGCTGACCGAAATACGTGATATCCTGATGGGAGAATTATGGTTATGCTCCGGTCAGAGTAATATGGAAATGCCCATGAAAGGTTTTAAAAACCAGCCGGTGGAGAATAGCAATACAGATGTGATGAACAGCCGTAATCCGCAACTCCGTCTGTTCACCGTAAAGCGTTCTTCCTCTTTTACTCCGAAAACAGATGTGGTGGGAACCTGGCAGGAAGCTGTTCCGGCAACTGTGCGTGAGTTTAGTGCTACTGCTTATTACTTCGGTCGGATGATACAACAGCAGTTGAATATACCTGTGGGTTTGATTGTGGCTTCTTGGGGAGGTTCTGCCTGTGAAGCCTGGATGCATCCGGATTGGTTGAAGGCATTTCCCGAAGCAAAGATTCCCCAATCGGAAGCTGATATCAAGTCAAAGAACCGTACTCCGACTGTACTCTATAACGGTATGCTTCATCCGCTCATCGGATTAGCCATGCGTGGAGTTATCTGGTATCAGGGGGAAGATAACTATAACCGGGCTTCTACTTATGCCGATATGTTCAGTGCACTGATACGCGGGTGGCGCGAAGAATGGCAGCAAGGGGAATTTCCCTTCTATTATTGTCAAATTGCACCTTATGATTATGGAATTATTACTGAGCCTGGCAAGAATGTGATAAATTCTGCTTATCTTCGCGAACAACAAGCTATGGTAGAACACCGGGTGGGCAATAGTGGTATGGCTGTATTGTTGGACGCAGGAATGAAAACGGGGATTCATCCGGGTAAAAAGAAGGTGGCAGGAGAACGTCTGGCGCGTTTGGCATTGGTAAAAACTTACGGAATGAAAGGTGTTACGGCCGAAAGTCCTTACTATACAGGAATGGAAGTAAAGAATGATACGGTAATAGTCAGTTTTGATCGGGCACCGATGTGGATAAATTGTAAAGACCGTTTTGAATCATATAACTTTCAGGTTGCAGGTAAAGATCGGGTTTTTTATCCTGCTAAAGCGTGGATACAGAGAAGTAAAATGCTTGTAAAGAGCGAGAGAGTACCTCATCCGGTGGCAGTTCGTTATGGCTTCGAGAATTATGTGGAGGGAGATTTGTTTGGTGAAGATTTACCTGTATCGTCTTTCCGTTCCGATGACTGGTAAAAACAGAAAAAAAATGAAGAATATCTTTACGTTTTTATTATTAGTGTTTATTGGCGGGCAGTTTCTGTGGGGACAGCCTGCCAATTTGGTTTGGAATACTCAAAGCCGGAATGCTTCGGAGTCTATGCCTGCGGGGTGGTGATATCGGCATGAATGTATGGGTAGAGAATGACGATGTTCTGTTCTACCTTAGTCGTAGTGGTTCTTTTGACGAGAATAACTGTCTGCTGAAGCAGGGTCGGTTTCGTGTGAGGCTCACTCCGAACCCTTTTGCCGGAACGGCTTCTTTTCGGCAGACTCTGCATCTTAATGATGGCTATGTCAGCGTAAGTAGTGATAATGCCACTCTAATTATTTGGGTGGATGTGTTTCATCCTGTGGTACATGTTGAGGTGAAAACGAAGGAACTGACTTCCATGCGTGTGAATTTTGAAAGCTGGCGTTATGAAGATCGTCCGGTGCGTAAAGGGGAAGGGCAGCAATGCTCTTACAAATGGGCCATTCCTGATGGATTGATGACTAGGCGTGACTCTGTCTGTGTGGAAGAAGATAATTTTACTTTTTTCCATCGCAATCCTGAACGTACTATTTTTGATGTGGTAGTGGACCAGCAGGGAATGAATGAAGTGAAGGAACAACTGTATAATCCTTTGAAGAATTTGATTTTTGGGGGGCGTTTATCAGGTGATAATCTGGTTTATAACGGTACACGACGTGGACATTATGCAGGTACTGAGTATCTGGCATGGATGTACAAAAGCAAGAAACCTACTTATAAGCAGTCTGCACGGATTGTTCTGAATACGGAACAAAGTACGGTTCCTGCATGGGAAGCATCCTTGGCCCGCACTGAGAAGGAAATAAATGTATCCAAAGACAAACAGGCTACCCGCCGTTGGTGGAATGATTTTTGGAAACGTAGCTTTATTGAGGGGGAAGGTGAAGCGGGAGATGCTATCCGTAACTATACACTGTTCCGCTATATGTTGGGATGTAACGCCTATAGTCAGTGGCCTACCAAGTTTAACGGGGGACTGTTTACTTTTGATCCTATGTATGTAGATCAGAAAATGGAATTTACCCCTGATTTCCGGAAATGGGGAGGAGGAACCATGACTGCACAGAATCAGCGTCTGGTTTATTGGCCCATGCTGAAAAGCGGCGACTTTGACTTGATGAAATCACAATTTGACTTTTATCTGCGTTTGTTGCCGACAGCCGAAGCACGTACCCGTACCTATTGGGGACATGCCGGTGCCTGTTTCACCGAACAAATGGAGAACTTCGGTCTGCCCAATCCTGCCGAGTATGGCTTTAAACGTCCTGAAAGCTATGACAGGGGGTTGGAATATAATGCATGGCTGGAATACGAATGGGATACGTTCTTGAATTTTGTCAGATGATACTGGAAACGGCACGTTATAATGAGGCTGATATCAGCCGTTATATCCCTTTGATAGAAAGCTCACTTAATTTCTTTGATGAGCATTATCGTCAACTGGCATTACAGCGTGGACGTAAGGATTTAGATGGTAACGGCAAACTGGTGATTTATCCGGGATCGGCTTGTGAAACTTATAAGATGGCTTATAATCCATCCTCAACCATTGCCGCGCTGCGCTCTGTTTTACAAACCTACGGACGTAAACCGGACATGCTGGCACGTATTCCTGAGATCCCTTTGCGCATAGTGGATGGGAAGGAAATGATTGCTCCGGCACAGGCTTGGGAACGGGTGAACAATATAGAAACTCCCCAGCTTTATGCTGTATTTCCCTGGCGTATGTATGGAGTGGGGAAGGAAGGTCTGGAAATAGCCGTAATACCTATCTATATGATCCCGATGCACAGAAATTCCGTTCACATATCGGATGGAAACAAGATAATATCTGGGCGGCTTGTCTGGGTATGACCGAGGAGGCTGCACAACTTACCTTAGAGAAAATGGCGAACGGTCCTCATCGTTTTCCCGCCTTTTGGGGACCGGGTTACGACTGGACTCCCGACCATAACTGGGGAGGCAGCGGCATGATAGGTATGCAGGAAATGCTGTTGCAGGAAGCCGATGGAAAGATTTTATTGTTTCCTGCTTGGCCTAAAGATTGGGATGTGCATTTCAAATTGCATGCTACAGGACAGACTACTGTAGAGGCTGTTCTAAAAGGGGGGACGGTGGTTAGCTTGACCGTATTACCTAAAGAACGGGAGAAAGATGTAGTAAATTGTTTGCTGAATAAATAATTTAAGGGTAAGGAGGTGTGTTTTGTAAATTCACCTCCTACTTCTTTGTATATACTCGATTGGGAACTTGTCACTCCTTTTGTTTTTCTATTCTTATCTATTTGTATGGCAATCAGTGCCGGAACATTGTTTGATGGCTTTGGTTATCTTTGTTGCGTAAACAAGAACTAAAATGTCCGATGCTTTGTTCTTACTATCATAAATAGATTTAAAATGGTTATGAAAAAGATTTTGATAGCTTTGGCCTTATTGCTGACAGGCATTGCAAGCGGATCGGCATGTACCGGTATTTCATTCCTCGCTGAAGATGGCGGATATGTGCAGGCACGTACTATAGAGTGGGGGGACAGTTATCTTCCGAGTGAATATGTTATTGTTCCCAGAGGACAGGATTTGGTATCTTATACTCCAACGGGTGTAAATGGCTTGAGATTTCGGGCTAAATATGGTCTGGTAGGACTGGCTATCATTCAGAAAGAGTTTGTGGCTGAAGGACTGAATGAAGTAGGCTTTCGGCTGGATTGTTTTATTTCCCCATTATGGAAGTATGAAGAATATGATGAGGCTCAAAATGCAATTACTTTGTCGGATTTGCAGGTGGTGAACTGGATGCTTTCCCAATTTGCTACTATAGAAGAAGTGAGAGAAGCTATAGAAGGGGTGAAGGTGGTGTCTCTTGATAAACCTGGTAAAAGTTCTACGGTACATTGGCGCATTGGCGATGCTAAAGGAAATCAAATGGTGTTGGAATTTGTAGGTGGTGTTCCTTATTTTTATGAAAATAAAGTAGGAGTACTCACCAATTCTCCCGATTTTCCATGGCAGGTGACTAACTTGAATAATTATGTAAATCTATATCCGGGAGCTGTCACTCCACAGCAATGGGGTGGGGTGACTATTTTCCCTTTTGGCGCAGGTGCCGGATTTCATGGCATTCCGGGGGATGTAACTCCTCCATCCCGTTTTGTTCGTGTAGCGTTTTATAAGGCAACAGCTCCGGTGTGTCTACAGCGTATGACGCTATATTACAAAGCTTTCATATCCTGAATAATTTTGATATTCCTATCGGTATAGAACATGCGTTAGGGAAAGCACCTGATATTCCTAGTGCCACACAATGGACTTCGGCTATTGATTTGACAAACAGGAAAGTGTATTATAAAACAGCATACAATAACAATATTCGTTGTATTAGTATGAAGAAGATTGATTTTGATAAAGTGAAGTATCAGTCGTATCCATTGGATAAGGAGTTGAAACAGCCTGTAGAAGAGATTATTGTGAAATAGTGCAAGGGCTTGGAAACTGTTGGCGGAAGTACATGGAAGTTTTAATTGCAATGAATGAATAATGGATAAAATGCATTTTTTTTTTAGAAAAAAGTTCTAGAAATGTTTGCAGATACAAAAATAAACTGTACCTTTGCACTCGCAATTCGGAAGAATAGCAATAATAAAGGATTGATTCGCTAGCTCAGCAGGTAGAGCACAACACTTTTAATGATTGGGGTCCTGGGTTCGAAGCC
>ENA-OQCF01000284-OQCF01000284.1-human-gut-metagenome-genome-assembly--contig:-NODE-284-length-19474-cov-1.754536_pt1 | contig 19474 bp, 22 predicted proteins | sample MGYA00242756_ERZ504573 | MGnify/ENA primary metagenome ERZ504573 (study PRJEB26092, sample SAMD00036240) | human gut metagenome | host: Homo sapiens | study: EMG produced TPA metagenomics assembly of... | reverse complement strand
CTGAAGAACAATATGATTATTATGAAAAAAAATATCTTAACAATGCAACAATATATAAAATCTTTACTGCAGGAATATCCCGAGTTAAAACGTCTGCTTGAATTAAAAAAATAACTCTATCCAGAGAGCAGAATGTGAAATCAGGAAATCTCTTTATGCAGAAAAAGAACAGATACAAAAAATATTCTGTGATGGAAGAAAGTTTTCCGGGACTGTGGGAATTTACATGTCGAAAGGCGATACACACAGAGGAGGACGAAGTGTGGCAAAGGTAGAATTGGATAATGGAACAATTCTGTACTATAAGCCACATAGTCTTGATAAGAAATATAAAATATCAGGAACTTTATAACTATTTATGCAGAAAAACAGGAATTTCCTGCAGGACGGTACAATATTTATCTCATGATTCCTATGGATGGGAAGAAAAAATTGAGAATATTCCCTGTAAAAACGAAAGTGAGGTGGAGCATTATTATTTCAGAATGGGCATACATCTGTTTTTGGGATATGCCCTTGGAGCAACAGATCTTCATGGTGAAAATATTATCGCACATGGAGAATATCCTGTGATTATCGATATGGAAACGTATCCGGGATATTTAAAACAACAATCAGAAAAAGACGGAAGTAGTGTAGAAGAAAAAAATAAACAAAAAGTACAGAAATAAAATTGGCAAATTCGGTTATACATACAGGAAGGGAAAAGCCTCACTTTTAAGTCGGCAAAGGTAAAAGGCACATAGGGATATATTCTGTACAGATATGATGAAAATGCCCGGAAGTACAGAAAAATTAAAACTATAAAAAAATGGAAATGTTACATCTTATACAGATAAAACCGGAAAACTAAATAAGAATGAAAATTATTATGTGAGAGCATACTGTACAACTAAAGATGGTACCAGATTATATGGATGGTACTGGGCGTAATATCTTAAGGCGGTGTATCTGAAAACACACTCGGATAATTTGAGCTGATGCAGAACAGGTTCAGACAAATGTTTCTGAATTTAATCCTGCAAGAGCGAACCTTATTCGTTCCGGGATTCAGGTGACAATCGAGTATTATGTAAAAGACGGAGTAAATATAGCCACAAAATTAACTTCAGATGGGGATGAAAAAGAACCTTACGGAAATTAGGTAAGAATAAAAATAAAGATTCGAGGTCAGATGATGCAGGTTTATTCCTTTTTATATTTTCTGCATCAGTTTACTGTAAAATAATAACGGGTAAAGAAGATATAAGATGTTCTGGTACATACAATTAAGAAGAAAGGGGCATGTGCTGTGTATAGTCAAAATGATGAACCGCCTGAGATGATCAGGCGGTTTTGAAGTATCTGGATTTTTTATGAATATTTTATTTTTAATTACAGGTATAATGTGTTACAATAAATATAACCATTAAGACTACCAGCAGGTCAGAATTTGACCTGCCTGTAAATGCATACGGAAATAAATCGGGGTCAAAAGAATCGTTAATAATTGTAACAAAATAAAATTACCGGTGTAGCAAAAATAAAATTACAGGGGAAATGCGGATGAGTGAGATGACAGATGCATATGTAAAACTGGATAAGGTTTCCAAGATATATGGAACCAAAGAAGTAAAGATTGTTGCAGTAGATGAGATCAGCTTTGAGATTGCCAAGGGAGAGTTTGTAGTGATCGTTGGTCCCAGCGGTGCGGGCAAGACAACAGTGCTGAACATTCTTGGGGGTATGGATCAGGCTACCAGCGGAGAAGTTCTGGTGGATGGAAGGAATATTGCCAGATATAACAGCAGGCAGCTTACCGGTTATCGGAGAAATGATATTGGATTTGTATTCCAGTTCTATAATCTGGTGCCTAATCTTACAGCACTGGAGAACGTAGAACTGGCATTGCAGATCTGTAAAAATCCGCTGGATGCCAAGGAGGTTCTGGAGGAAGTGGGACTGAAGGACAGACTGACCAATTTCCCGGCACAGCTTTCCGGTGGTGAGCAGCAGAGAGTTTCCATTGCCAGGGCACTGGCGAAGAATCCCAAGCTCTTACTGTGTGATGAGCCTACAGGTGCACTGGACTACCAGACTGGTAAGGCAATCCTGAAGCTGTTGCAGGATATGTGCAGGGAGCGTGGAATGACAGTGATCGTCATTACCCATAACTCGGCGCTGACACCTATGGCAGACCGTGTGATCAAGATCAAGAACGGCAAGGTTTCCAGGATGACAATGAATGACCATCCTACACCCATAGAGGAGATAGAATGGTAGGTGATGAATATGAAAGCAATGCATAAAGATTTCTGGATGGAGATACGCAAAAGTAAGGCCAGGTTTATTTCCATATTTATGATCGTTGCTCTGGGAGTTGCGTTTTTCTCCGGGATACAGGCCTCGTCACCGGATATGCGCTTCTCAGGTGATGCCTATTATGATGAAACCAATCTTATGGATATCAAAGTAGTGGGAACTCTGGGACTGACGGAGGATGATGTAGCTGCCGTTAAGCAGGTGGACGGAGTAGAGAATGCAGAGGGCGCCTATGGTACAGATGTAATGTGTGGAGAAGGCGAGAAGCAGAAGGTACTTCATGTGGAAGCTGTGGATCAAACCATGAACCGGATCTCAGTGACAGAGGGAAAAGCTCCGGAAAAAAGCGGAGAGATTTTCCTTGACTGTATTTTTGCTGAGAGCAATGGATATCAGGTGGGGGATCAGATTACCCTGAAAGAGGGCGGAGACAGCGAACTGCTGAAAAAGACAGATTACACAGTTGTAGGTTTAGGAGAGAGTCCTCTCTACATATCCTATAATCGCGGAAATTCCACTCTGGGTTCCGGTGAGGTTAATGGATTTGCCTATGTGCTCCCTGAAGATTTTGACCAGGAAGTGTATACGCAGATCTATGTGCAGGCTCATGGGGCACAGGATCTGATCAGCTATACAGATGCTTATGATTCCCTGATAGAGAGAGTGCAGGAGCAAGTGGAGGGGATTGAGGCAGAACGGTGTCAGGTCAGATATGATGAGATTGTAGAGGAAGCCAATGACAAGCTTGCAGATGCCAGACAGGAACTTGAAGACGGAAAGAAGGAAGCTAATGAGAAGCTTGCGGATGCCAGACAGGAACTGGAGGACGGCAAAAAGAAGTTAAAAGACGGCAAGAAGGAATATAAGGATGGCAAGAAAAAGCTTGCAGACGCAAAAAAGGAACTGGAGGACGGAAAAGCCCGGCTTGCAGATGCAAAGAAGGAATTAGAGGATGGCAGATCCCAGCTTGCCAGTGCGAAAGAGCAGCTTGCCAGTGGTAGAGCACAGATCGCATCTGCAAAGGAACAGCTGAATGCAGGATGGGCGGAGGTTTCAGAGAACCAGGCAAAGCTTGATGATGGAAAAGCACAGCTTGAGGATGGCAAGAATCAGTTAAGCGCCGGTGAGAAGCAGATTGCGGATGCAAAGACGCAGCTTACCCAGAGCCAGCAGGAACTTGACAATGGAAAGGCGCAGATCCAGTCAGGCAGAGAGCAGATTGCAGCAACCAGACAGGACTTAAATGCCAAAAAGGAAAGCTGCAAATCAGGGACTTGCGCAGATTGAGCAGCAGGAGGCCGGACTTGCAGAAGGAGAGGCTCAGCTTGAGGGTGCCAGAAGTCAGCTTGCAGCGTTGCAGGCACAGTATGAGCAGGCACAAGCTTCAGGCACATATTCCGAGGAAGACCTGGCGGCTCTGGCAGCACAGGTTTCCGCTTATCAGGAGCAGGTGGACAGTCAGGCAGCCCAGCTGGAAGCATCCAGAAACCAGATCGCAGCAGCAAGAAGTGAACTGGAGAGTGGTTTAAGCCAGGTGGAGAGCGGACTGGCCCAGCTTGATGCAAAGGAAGCAGAATTGAACCAGCAGGAAGCTGCACTTCCCGATGCCCAGGCAAAGATTGATGCAGGATGGAAAGAGGTGAAGGCTCAGGAGAAGAAGCTGGAGCCTGCCAGAAAAGAGATTCCGGAAAAAGAAGCTCAGCTTGAGTCAGCACAGGAACAGATCGATGCTGCAAGAGCAAAATTAAATTCCAGTCAGGCTCAGTTAGAGGAGAAGGAGGCAGAACTTGCTTCAGGAGAAGCACAGATCCGGGAGAATGAAGGGAAGCTTGCTTCCGGCGAGAAAGAGATTGCCGACAATGAACAGAAGCTGAGGGATGGAGAGAAGGAAATCTCAGAGAACGAACAGAAGCTGAAGGATTCCAGAAAGGACATCAAGAAAGCTGAGAAGGATCTGGAAGAAGGTAAAAAAGAATACGAAGACGGCAAGAGGGATGCAGAGAAAGAAATTGCAGAGGGTGAGAAGAAGATTCAGGATGCCCAGGATGAGATCGATGATATCAGTATGCCGGAATGGATGGTAACGGACCGCAATGATCTGCCGGAATATTCAGATTATGGGGATAATGCAGACAGAATGAGAAGTATCGGACAGGTTTTCCCTGTTATCTTTTTCCTGGTGGCTGCACTGGTAAGTCTGACTACCATGACACGAATGGTGGAGGAACAGAGAACCCAGATTGGTACAATGAAGGCTCTGGGATACGGCAAGTATGCGATTGCATCCAAATATCTGCTGTATGCCTTTCTTGCCACAGTGGGAGGCAGTATCCTGGGAATTCTGATCGGAGAGAAGATCCTGCCTTTGGTTATTATTAACGGGTATGGCATTATGTACAAGGGCATGATGAACAATATCCAGATCCGTTATGAGTTTAAATTTGCAATGATAGCAGCAGGTGCGGCAACTGTGTGTACCGTCGGAGCCACCATTTTCTCCTGTTACAGGGCACTGGCGGAAACTCCGGCATCACTGATGCGTCCTCCTGCTCCCAAAGAGGGTAAGAGAATCCTGCTGGAACGTATCCCGCTTTTCTGGAAACATCTGAATTTTACATGGAAATCTACACTGAGAAATCTTTTCCGATATAAAAAACGTTTCTTTATGACGATTTTCGGTATTTCAGGAAGTATGGCGCTGATGCTGGTAGGCTTTGGACTCAGGGATTCCATTATGGATATTGCCAGACGGCAGTATCAGGAACTTCAGCATTACACAGGAACGATCATTGATGATGAGGATGCTACAGATAAGGAGAGACAGGAACTGGATGAGTTTCTGAAAAATAACAGTCAGATCGAGAGATATACCCATGTGCAGTTTACCAAGATGAGTGTTCCCAGAAATAAATCCAATATCAGCGTATATGTGTATGTGCCTGAGAATCTTGAGACCTTTAATAAGGATGTAACTCTTCAGGACAGAAAGACAAAAGAGAAATATAAGCTGACGGAAGCAGGTACAGTGATCAGTGAGAAGACGGCAACTCTGACAGGACTGAAAGTCGGGGATACCATGACCATCACAAAGGATGGGAAAAATTATGAGACAAAGATCGCAGCAGTGACAGAGAATTACATGGGACATTATATTTATATGACAGGAAATGTCTATGAACAGACCTTCGGGGAGAAGCCGAACTATTCTGCAACTGTTTCACGGTAAAAGAGGAGTACAAAGAATCAGAATCTGAGGTGGGAAATGAGATCCTGAAGCACCCGGCTGCATTAAGCATCAGCTATACCAGCAGTCTGGAGGCTCAGCTTCACAGAATGCTTGGAGCATTGGATACGGTAATCATAGTGCTGATCATTTCTGCGGGAATGCTTGCTTTCGTAGTCCTGTATAATCTGAACAATGTCAATATTACGGAACGCCAGAGAGAACTGGCAACCCTGAAGGTACTGGGATTCTATGATAATGAAGTTTCTGCCTATGTATACAGGGAGAACGTTATCCTTACCCTCATCGGCGTGCTGGCAGGGGCTGTATTCGGAATCTTTTTGCACAGATATATTATCCGTACTGTGGAAGTGGATGCGGTCATGTTCGGAAGAAATATTAATCCTGTCAGTTTCCTGTACTGCGGACTGCTGACAATTGGATTCTCCATGATTGTAAATCTGTTTATGCATCAGAAATTAAAGAAGATTGACATGGTAGAATCCCTGAAAAGTGTGGAATAAACGATTTGTCGCTTTATTGCGGAAAAGAAGAAATTGTTTTTCTGTGGTTTTTAAATATGTAGTCAAACGGATAGAATGGATAAGAGGAAGAAAGGGGAATATTATCATGGGAACAGCAAATCAGATAGAGCAGGAATTAATGAGCTATATATCCGATCATAAAATCAGGAACACGCATTCACATCATCTGCCGGAACAGGCGATGGTGGATTTTGATCTGGATAAGCTGATAAATAATACGTATTTACAATGGCAGCAGGTAACTCCGGGGACAACAGCAGAAAGCAGAACTGCATATCTGGAAAAAACACGATATAAATCTTATTTTGTCTGGCTTCAAAAGGCAATCGGGGAGTTGTATGGAATATCGGAGCCGATCACAGCTCAGAACTGGAATCAGATTTCAGATCAGATCAGAAAAGCGCATCAAAATCCCGACTTTTACATGGATGTACTGAAAATAAGTGTAAAGTATCAAAAAGTAATCGTAGATACCTACTGGAATCCGGGCTCTGACAATGGAAGACCGGAACTGTTTACGCCTGCTTTTCGACTGGATCTGTTCTTTTTGGGCTATAAAAAAAGGACTTCGCAATCATGACGGTGTATCACTGGAAGAGAACTTCGGTGAGCTGCCGGACAATTTACAGGATTATGTGGAGTGGGTCAGAAAGTGGATCATACAAAAAAAGAGTGAGGGCTGTGTGGCCTTAAAAATAGCGATGGCCTATGAGCGCAGTCTTCATTTTGAAAAAGTGACGCGGGAGCAGGCTGAAGGGTATTTCGTTTAAAGAGTCGGATATAACCCAGGAGGATATCAGATGTTTTCAGGACTATTTATTCTGGAAAATATGTGAAATTGCGGCGGAAGTGTCACTTCCATTACAATGTCATACAGGAATGGGGCAAGTCATAGATACGAATATACTGCAATTGAACAATGTGATAAAAAATAATCCGGAAACAAAGTTCGTACTGTTGCATTGCGGCTTTCCATGGGTAGATGATCTCTTTTCCATAGTAGACGGATATCCGAATCTGTATCCGGATCTGACCTGGCTTCCAATCTTATCCTACACCGCATCAAAACGTGTAATGCATCAGTTGATCGAGATGTCCCAGATTGATAAAATCTGCTGGGGATGTGATACGTGGACAGTAGAGGAAAGTTATGGCTCCCTTCTTGCATTCCGTTTTTCACTGTGTAGTGTTCTGAGAGAAAAAATAGAGGACGGATATCTTTCCGTAAATAATGCAAAGGATATTATTGATAAAATTTTGTTCGACAATGCGGGAAAAATATACGTATGACACCAGATAAATTTGTGAAATTCGGAGAAACATTCTTGACAAGAAAGCCTTTTTTCATTATAGTAGAATCCAGAAAAAGGCTGTGAAAAAGAGGAGTAGGCGGTAATGTCCCACAGAGAGGGAAGCTTATAAGCTGGAAGTTTCCCGGAAACAGAAGCGCTGAAGGTAGCTTTGGAGCCGGGAGGCTGAAGTGAGTGTGTATGAATCATATCAGAGTTATATACGCGCATGGTAGGTTTTCACGTATCCCGCGTTAAGGGAATGAGAGACAAACTAAGGTGGTACCGCGATCTATGTCGCCCTTTGCACGTATAATGCGTGTGAGGGGCGTTTTTTTATCGAATAAGTTTATGACACAGTTATCTGGCTGGATGCGGAAAGCGAAGTCAGTATGCTTATTTGTTTGGTTGTCAGGGTGACTGCTTTATAACGGAGTAATCCGTAGATACTTTAGTTTCAGATATATAATTAGGAGGACATTATGAGCAAAGAACTTGCAAAAACTTACGATCCTAAGGGAATCGAAGAGCGTCTTTACACAAAATGGATGGACAATGGATATTTCCATGCAAAAGTAAATCCGGACAAGAAACCGTTTACTATTGTTATGCCGCCGCCAAACGTAACTGGCCAGCTTCATATGGGACATGCGCTGGATGAAACTATGCAGGATATCCTGATCCGTTTCAAGAGAATGCAGGGCTATGAAGCATTATGGCAGCCGGGAACTGACCATGCAGCTATCGCTACAGAGGTTAAGGTTATCGACAAGCTGAAAAAAGAAGGCATCGACAAACACGATATCGGCCGTGAGGAATTCTTAAAACATGCGTGGGCATGGAAAGAGGAGTACGGCGGAAAGATCATCAATCAGTTAAAGAAACTGGGTGCTTCCGCAGACTGGGAGAGAGAACGTTTCACAATGGATGAGGGATGTTCCAAAGCAGTACAGGAAGTATTTATCAAATTATATGAAAAAGGCTATATCTACAAAGGTTCCAGAATCATCAACTGGTGTCCTGTATGCCAGACTTCCATCTCTGATGCAGAGGTTGAGCATGAGGATCAGGACGGATTTTTCTGGCACATTAATTACCCGATCGTAGGGGAAGAGGGACGTTTCGTAGAGATCGCAACTACACGTCCGGAAACCCTGCTGGGTGATACTGCTGTTGCCGTAAATCCGGAAGATGAGCGCTACAAGGATCTCATCGGCAAGATGCTGAAGCTTCCTCTCACAGACAGAGAGATTCCGGTGATCGCCGATGAATATGTAGACAAAGAATTCGGAACAGGATGTGTAAAGATCACACCTGCCCATGACCCTAACGATTTTGAGGTTGGACGCGTCACAATCTGGAAGAAATCAACATCATGAATGATGATGCAACAATCAACGAACTTGGCGGTAAATACGCAGGTATGGATCGCTATGAAGCACGTAAGGCAATGGTTGCAGATCTGGAAGAACTTGGACTTCTGGTAAAAGTAGTTCCCCACAATCACAGTGTTGGAACACATGACCGCTGCGGTACAACCGTAGAGCCTATGATCAAACCACAGTGGTTTGTAAAGATGGACGAGATGGCAAAGGCAGCGATCAAAGCACTGGATGACGGAGATCTGAAATTTGTTCCGTCCCGTTTTGACAAGACTTACCTTCACTGGCTTGAGAATATCCGTGACTGGTGTATTTCCAGACAGTTATGGTGGGGACACAGAATCCCGGCTTATTACTGTGATGAGTGCGGTGAAGTAGTAGTTGCAAGAGAAATGCCTGAGAAATGCCCGAAATGCGGATGCACACATCTTCATCAGGATGAGGATACACTGGATACCTGGTTCAGTTCTGCATTATGGCCATTCTCCACACTTGGCTGGCCGGAGAAAACACCGGAACTGGAATATTTCTATCCGACAGATGTACTTGTTACAGGATATGACATTATCTTCTTCTGGGTTATCCGTATGGTATTCTCTGCTCTGGAGCAGACTGATCAGGTTCCGTTCCATCATGTACTGATCCATGGTCTGGTACGTGACTCCCAGGGACGTAAGATGAGTAAGTCTCTTGGAAACGGTATCGATCCTCTGGAAGTTATTGATAAATACGGCGCAGATGCTCTTCGTCTTACTCTGATGACAGGTAATGCACCTGGAAATGATATGCGTTTCTACTGGGAAAAGGTAGAAGCAAGCCGTAACTTCGCAAACAAGATCTGGAATGCTTCCCGTTTCATCATGATGAACCTGGAAGGCAAGACAGTGACAGAGCCGGAGAACTTAAATGATCTCTGTGCAGAGGATAAATGGATTCTGTCTCACTTAAATACAGTGATCCGTGAAGCTACAGAGAACATGGAAAAATATGAACTTGGTATTGCAGTACAGAAGGTTTATGACTTCCTGTGGGATGAACTCTGCGACTGGTATATTGAGATGGCTAAGGTTCGTCTGTGGAAGGCAGAGGAAGATCCGAAGGCAGCAAATGATGCACTCTGGACATTAAGAACAGCGCTGACAGAAGGCCTGAAGCTTCTTCATCCGTATATGCCGTTTATCACAGAGGAAATCTACTGCACACTTCTTCCTGAAGAAGAGTCTATTATGATCTCCGAATGGCCTGTATACAGAGAAGAGAGAAACTTCCCGGATGCTGAGAAAGCAATCGAGGGCTTCAAAGAGGTTGTAAGAGGTATCCGTAATACCAGAACAGAGATGAATGTTCCGAATAACCGCAAGACAAGCCTGCATATTGTGGCAAAGGATGCTGAAACAGCAGCAATGTATGAGAACAGCAAGAAATCCTTTGTAAATCTTGCATTTGCAAAAGAGATTCTGGTACAGACAGACAAGAACGGAATCAGTGAAGATGCAGTTCAGTAGTTGTTTCCAATGCGGTTGTATATATGCCGTTGGAAGACCTGATTGACAAAGATAAAGAGATTGAACGTCTTACAAAAGAAACAGAACGTCTCACAAAAGAGATTGCAAGATGTGAAGGTATGCTGAATAATCCAAACTTCGTAAACAAGGCACCTGCTGCCAAGGTGGATGCGGAGAAAGACAAACTTGCGAAATATAAAGAAATGATGGATAAGGTTAAAGGACAGTTAGAGCAGCTTAAGAAATAAGGGAGTGTTTAGATGAAATTGTATAAGATTTGTAACAAAATCTCCCTTTTACTCCATGTACTTGCCAGCGCAGCGGGATATTTTGTTATGGAGCAATCTGCCGTCACTCGTTTATAGAAGCCTGGAATTATATGACACAGAGACCTCTGGTTTTTGCATATAATGCGGCATTCATTTTTACCTCGTCACTAATTGTTTATCTGTTTCACAGGAGAGTGTTCTGGAGAATCCTTGTGACATTGTTTTGGCTGATACTGGCCATTATTAACGGTGTTCTCCTGCTCAACCGTGTTACACCGTTTACAGGACCGGATCTGCATCTGATCACAGATGCAATGAAGATTGCCAACAAATATCTGCCTGTTGCAGGCGTTGTGGCAGTCTGCATCCTGTTTGGGATTCTTGTTATTTTACTGCTGATGCTGCTTATTAAAGGACCGAAATATCAGAAAAAGATTAAATATCGCTACAATATTCCTCTGATCTTGCTGGCTGTTGCTCTTTTTGCAGGAAGTACACAACTGGCACTGGAGAAGAGGGTGCTTTCCAATTACTTTGGAAATATTGCTTTTGCATATGAGGATTATGGATATCCTTACTGTCTGGCAACTACGATTTTTAATACGGGAATCAGCTGTCCGAGAGATTATTCTGAGAAAGAAATCAAAAGAATTGAGAAGACGGAAAAGAATCTCCCGGAAACGCAGGAAGAAAAGCGTCCGAATATTCTGTTTTTGCAGTTGGAATCATTCTTTGATCCTACGCTGGTTAATTACCTGAATATTTCAGAAGATCCGATTCCGACCTTCCGTAAGCTGATGAAGGAATATTCTTCAGGATATTATAAGGTTCCGTCTGTCGGTGCAGGTACTGCCAATACAGAGTTTGAATCCATTACAGGAATGAGTATGCATTATTTCGGACCTGGGGAATATCCTTATAAGAGTATTCTGAGAGAGACTACCTGTGAGAGTGCACCTTATGTACTGAAGAATCTGGGCTATACCACCCATGCAGTTCATAATAATGAGGCAAATTTCTATGGAAGAAGATCTATTTTCCCGAATCTCGGATTTGATACTTTTACTTCTGAAGAGTACATGGCAAGAGAGAACGAGAAGAATCCAAATGGCTGGGTAAAGGATGAGGTTCTGACAGATGAAATCCTGAAATGTCTGGACTCCACTGAGGGACCGGATTTATGTATATACTATTTTCTGTACAGGGGACATGGTGCGTATCCGGATGAGCAGATTCTGGAGGATCCTGAGATCACAGTTTCCGGTGCGCCGACTGAGGAAGAGAACAATAAATGGGAATATTACGTAAATGAGATCCATGAGATGGATAATTTTGTAAAAGAGCTGACAGATAAGCTGGCAGATTATCCTGAGGATGTGGTCCTCGTTATGTACGGTGATCACCTTCCGACTATGGGACTGACTGTGGAGGACCTGAAGAACAAGTATCTGTTCCAGACAGAATATGTGATGTGGGATAACTTCGGACTTAAGAAAAAGAAGGAAAATCTTGCAGCATATCAGATGGCGGCAGAGGTTATGGATCGTGTGGGAATCCATGAGGGAACCGTTTTCCGCTATCATCAGGCAAGAAGAAATACCAGAAATTATCAGGTGGATCTGGAAACCCTGCAGTATGACCTACTTTATGGAAAGAGATATTCCTACGGGGAAAGCGGCGAAAGTCCTTATCTGCGTACCAGAATGCGTATGGGAATCTATGATGTGACTCTGGATTCCATTCAATGTATCTCTGAGGCAGATCATACATATTACATTAAGGGAACGGAATTTACGCCGTCCAGTGAAATCAAGCTGAACGGAGAATGGTATGATACGGTCTATATCAATCCGACTACACTGATGATCACAGGTACGGAGCTGAATGATTTCGACAGGCTGGCGGTGATCCAGCGAAGCAACAGTTCGACGCGAAAACCGCTGAGCAAGAGCTATGACCGGTCCTGCTATGCACTTTATTCAAATAATAAATGGAAATTAACAGAAAGTACCGGTACGAATGAGAATTAATCCATAATTTTGTCGGATAAAATATTACGATTGGTACTGGACATCTTCCACCACTATTATATAATGTTAGAGTAACTAAATACATTATAGATAAGTGGTGGAATTTTTTATGAATTACGAAGAAGCAGTTGCTTATATTGATGAAACTCCGAAATTTACAAAGAAGAACAGTCTGGATCACACAAAGGAATGTCTGAGAAGACTTTGGTAATCCTCAGGATAAGTTTAAGGTGATCCATGTGGCAGGAACTAATGGAAAGGGAAGTACATGTGCGTTTCTGACCTCTGTTCTGAGAGAGGCGGGATATTCCTGCGGATTATTTACTTCTCCTCATCTGGTGGAGATCAATGAACGCTTCCAGATCAATGAGGTGAATATTGATAATGATACTTTCCTGAAGGCCTTTGAGAAAGTAAAGGTACTTGCGGATGAACTGGTTGCAGAAGGCAGCTATCATCCGACTTATTTTGAGATGCTTTTTCTGATGGGAATGGTGATCTTTGCAGAGGCAGGTGTCGATTATGTGACTCTGGAAACAGGACTGGGCGGAAGAATGGATGCGACTACTGCTGTGGAGAATCCTGTTGCCTGTGTGATCACATCGATCAGTCTGGATCATATGCAGTATCTGGGAGATACAGTTGCCAAAATCGCAGGAGAAAAGGCCGGGATCATTGTGCCGGGGGTACCGGTAATCTATGACGGAAACGACCCGGATGCAGCAGAAGTGATCCGTGCCAGAGCAGAAGAACTGGGAAGCCCTGCTTATGAAGTGAAGAGATCAGATACAGAAGTGCTCAGAAATACTTCGGCGGGAATTGATTTTGCATTTCGGAATGAGTACTATAAGGATATGGTTTTCTCCATTCCGTTTATTGCAAAGTATCAGGTGATGAACAGTGCACTTGCATTAAAGACGATTGAGGTTCTGCAGAATGTGATTTCTGTATCTATGGATCAGATCCATGTGGGAATTGCCGGAACACGCTGGCAGGGAAGAATGGAAACAGTGCTTCCGGGTGTGATCGTGGACGGTGCTCACAATGAGGACGGGGTAGAGAAATTTGTAGAGACAGCAGAACATTTTCAGAAAGAATGTCCGCTGACTTTGCTTTTTTCAGCAGTAGATGACAAAGATTATACAGATATGATACATACGATCTGCAGCAGGATCACGTTCCGTCAAGTGGTAGTAACCTCTGTTGGCGGATATCGCCAGGTTCCTGCTGAGAGATTTGCAAAGCTTTTTACAGAAGCAGGTGCTTCTTCTGTGGAAGTAGTGGAGGATGTTGAGAAAGCCTTTGGTAGAGCACTGGAAGTAAAGGGGGATGACGGAATGCTCTTCTGCGTGGGTTCCCTGTATCTTGTCGGTGAGATTAAAGATGTGATCAGGAGAAATAAGAAATGATAGATTATGAAGAGGAACTGAAGAAATTTGAACCTTGTCTGGATGTGGCAGATGCGGAGGGTGCGATTTATGAGAGAGAACTGACGGATATCCTGGATATTCTTCAGGAAGTTCTCCGCGAAGCCAAGAGTGGCAGACGGGTAAAATAAGGAGATACACATGAATTGTATGAATTGTGGCGCATTTCTGGTGGACAAAGATCTGGATTACTGCCCGAAATGTGGATGTAATGTGCTGATCCAGAAAAAGGTAGATTACCTTTCCAGACAGTATTACAACCGGGGGCTTGAGAAAGCCAGTGTCCGCGATCTTTCAGGGGCGATTGACTGTCTGAAGCAGAGTCTTATTTATAATAAGCATAACATTCAGGCGAGAAATCTTCTTGGACTGGTATATTTTGAGACAGGGGAGGTGGTTGCCGCACTCAGTGAATGGGTGATCAGTAAGAATCTTCAGCCATCCAGAAATCTGGCATCAGAATATATTAACAAGCTGCAGGCGAACTCCAATAAGCTTGAGGCGATCAATGAAACGATCAGAAAGTATAATGATGCCTTAAACCTGTGCAGGGAAGGTCATGAGGATATGGCTGCGATCAGGCTGAAGAAGATTCTCATACAGAATCCAAAACTGATCAAAGGTTACCATCTTCTGGCACTTGTGCAGATGAAAGAGGGGGAATATAACAAGGCAAGAAAGACGTTAAGGAAAGCCGCGCGGATTGATAAAACAAATACAACAACCCTTCGTTTTTTGAGAGAGATTGACGAACAGACAGGAGTATCCACACGTCTGGAACGTCAGAATAAAAGAAACAGGAAAGCTGTGGACAGCAGTGAGAATGATATGGCAATCCAGATTCCTCAGTATAAAGAAAAAGGAAGGATTCCGCTGTTTTTTACACTGGTTGCCGGATTTTGTGCAGGATTGCTGGCGTTTTATCTTCTGGCTGTTCCTGCCATACGTCAGGGAATCTACAGGGAAGCGAATCAGCAGATTATGAAATACAGTGATGCAGTGTCCAGTCAGGGAGCTGAGCTGACCAAGCACAGAGTCAGGCTCAGGAATCTGGAGACACAGTTGAGGCGGCCTCCAAACAGATAGAGGAAGAGAAGAAAAAAAGCAGCAGTTATGAGGCTCTGATCGAGGCGTATTCAGCATTGCAGCAACAGAATACAGATGAAGCGGCATTGAAGATACAGAATGTTTATGCGGATTTGCTGCCTGCGGATCTGAAAGGAATTTACAATACGATCTGTAACACTACAGGTACGACCGGGATCGAAGGAACCACAGATGCGAAAGTCGCAGATGGAACCGGCAGTGCTGACAGCGCAGAGGGAGATGCTTCTTCAGATTCAGCGGAAGATGGAAGTTATGACGATGGTTCCTATGACAGTGGGGAATATGATGATGGTTCTTACGATAATTCTGATGGTGATTCGGCAGATGACGGAAGTTACGACACCGGTGATTATGACGATTCCGGATATTGATACCATTTTTCATTTTGATGTGGCAGAAGACATGAAATATCATAAGAAGATGTAAAGATACAAAAGAGATGCATGGAAGTCATGTGTCTCTTTTTTTACCGAATCAAGTAGGAGGCTGCGAAAAGCAATAAACAGTTATTTGATGTAGAGCTACACTGCAAAGTGGATTGCGAACATTCGCCTGACAAAAAGTGAGGAGGGATATGATGGAGAACAGATTTGAAATACAGGGAAATTCCCTGATCATTCATTTACCGAAAGAGGTAGATCATATGGTGACAGACGAGATACGCAGAGATTCAGATGATATTATACGGAAAAAATATATACGAACGATCACATTTGATTTTTCAGGAACAGCGTTTATGGACAGTTCAGGGATAGGGCTGATCATGGGGAGATACCGGATGATGGGGATGCGCGGTGACTGTATACAGGCTACAGGAGTAAATTCCTATATTGAAAAGCTGCTGCATCTGTCAGGGGTATATAAATTTGTCGAAATCTGTGGGGAAGTCTAAAGAGAGGGGGAAGAAAACTACTATGGAAAATACCAATGAAATGAAAATTATTTTTGACAGCAGACCTGAGAATGAGGGGCTGGCAAGAGTTGCGGCGGCAGCTTTCTGCACACAGCTGAATCCTACTCTGGAGGAAGTGGCAGATCTGAAAACTGCTGTGTCAGAGGCTGTGACAAACTGTATTATTCATGCTTATGAAGGCCAGGTGCAGAAGATAGAGATTTTCTGCAGAAGGGAAGGGCAGAAATTATGGGTTGATGTGATCGATAAGGGAGTGGGGATCAGAGACGTTGCAAAAGCTATGGAGCCTCTTTTTACAACAAAGCCGGAGAAGGATCGTTCCGGGATGGGATTTACATTTATGGAAGCGTTTATGGATGAGGTAACAGTAGAATCACAGGTGGATATGAACAGTTGTCCATATGAAAAAGACGATCGGGAGGTAGGAATGGACCATACTCTTGCTCTGATCATGAAGTCACAACAGGGAGATAAAGAAGCAAGAGATACTGTATTTAAAGAAAACGCAGGACTTGTGTACAGCATGGCGAAAAGATTTGCCGGGCGCAGTGTGGAAATGGAAGATATCGTGCAGATAGGAAGCATTGGGCTACTGAAAGCCATAGATCGTTTTGATATTTCGTACGATGTGAAGTTTTCAACTTATGCTGTTCCCATGATCATAGGTGAAATCAGACGCTATCTGAGGGATGACGGGATGCTTAAGGTGAGCAGAAACCTGAAAGAGAACTGTGCCAGAATTTATTCTGCGAGAGAAGCACTGGAAAAAGAACTGGGACGTGAACCGATACTGGAGGAAGTTGCGAAAGCGACAGAACTTTCAGTAGATGAAGTGGTGATGTCGATGGAATCAGGAGCTGAAGTGGAATCTTTGCACAAAATTATCTATCAGGGAGATGGAAATGATATTTCGCTTATGGACAGGCTCCAGGAAAAAGAAAATGGACAGGATGCAGCACTGAACAGGATTTTTCTGGATGAAATCCTGAAAAAACTGGATGCAAGAGAACGTCAGCTGATCGGTATGAGATATTTTAAGGATATGACGCAGACGGAGATTGCGGCAGAGATGGGAATTTCCCAGGTCCAAGTGTCCAGGATGGAAAAGCGGATTCTGAAGGAACTTAAAAAGCAGGTATAAGCAGATGGGAGTAATTAACTCACCGCTTGTAGAAGGTAGAGTATTCTCTGAAGAGGTAAATAAAAAAGAGGTTACTGTGAACGGAGCGAACAGTAACAAAAAGAGTGTGCGGATTACTATAATATTGCACACTCTTTTTGCTATAATATCTTTATTGTTATATATCGTAAGTTTATACAGTTCTCTGTGATCTGAAGATCACATTTTTTGTATTTCAGAAGGGCTGTCTGAAGAATCAGTCCTACTACACCACAGGAAACTACTTCTCCGATACCTACGGTAAGCATCATAAGCGGAATCGGAAGATTTACTCCGTATCCGAAGTGAAGTACGAATGGCACGATGACTGCATTGGAAACAATCGGCGGGATCGGCGCAAGAAAACGGTTGCAGCTGCGGAGTCTGTAAGTAAATACTGCTCCGATCAGTGTTGCGATGCTTCCGAAAATAATGTCTACAGGAATGGCACCGCCAAAGAGATTGGCAATGATACATCCCACAAATAACCCCGGAATCGCAGCCGGTGTAAAGAATGGCAGGATGGTCAGTGCTTCCGAAAAGCGAATCTGAATTTCGCCATAGCTGAGTGGTGCGAATAAAAGAGTCAGAACCACATAAATGGCTCCGATCACTGCTGCTTCTGTCAGAAACTGAGTACCTTTGTTTTTCATATTTGATTATCTCCTTTAGTATTTGTTTTACGAGTGGAAGGTTTCGAACACTCGGCTATCGAAGTATATCACTTTTCGGAAGTACGGTCAATGTCTTTGATAAGAGTTTTATTAACATTTTCCTCGTACAGACGCATCTGTATCTGCATAGGTGTTGGATCATCTGTTATTTTCATATGACCGAAATGATTGAAGAAGAAAAGTACCCCAAGTCCGATTCCTATGGAATAAGTGATTTCAAGAACAGTAAAATGACCGGAAGTCTGTCCTGTGACCTGGGTATAGATCTGCGAGAAGAGACCACCGACATCTACATCGTTATTAAATGTCATGATAGAGAAACCTGCACCGAAAAAGGCGGCAAGACCGACGAAAATAATCTTGCACCACTGCCAGACAAGCCCGGAACCGGGTTTGTTTTTAAAAGTGATGATAAAGTCGGCTTCTCCAATATTATTGATTTCAAGGTCCGGTTCTTTTTTTTTGATTTCGGAGATCAGATCCATGACAGACATTACATAACGTCCTGGTTTATTCGGGTCAAGATTTATAACCGGCATCACCCGGAGCCGATTCAGGATTTTACTGTTGCTGCAGGAAAGTTTTGCAATGTCCTGAAGATAAATGTGTGGATGGTTTATCTGGATATTCTGATCTAACTGTAAATAGAGAGTATCACTCATGGTATGTTATCCTTTCATTTTGGGCTTGAAGATCAGGCTTGCAAGATAAGAGAAGATCAAAGCTGCGGAGACTCCCACCGCGCAGGCGGTAAAGCCTCCCATAAAGAGTCCGATCAGTCCGTTTTTGTCAATGGATTCTTTCATTCCTTTCCACAGGATATTGCCAAAACCAAGCAGGGGAACAGAAGCGCCTGCTCCGGCAAATTCTGCAAATGGCTGATAGATTCCGACAGCGCTTAAAACAGAGCCTGTACATACCAGAAGTACCATGATCCGTCCGGGCATAAGCTTTGTCCTGTCCAGAAGAATCTGTACCAGGGCACAGATCAGTCCGCCTGTCCAGAATGCATTAAAATAGTCCATGTATTTTTCCTCCTGAAAAAAATTTCTGTATCTACATCATATCCGGAACCCTGTACTGTTCTATTACAACAGCGTGTGCGATACCGGGAATTGGATCCCCCTCGTTGAAGCTTACCTTTGACAGAAGGGCACCTGTGGGAACAAAGAGAATCCTTTTCCATTTTTTTTGTATAATACCCGGAAGAATATAGCCTGCCAGAACAGAGGCGGCACATCCACATCCACTGCCGCCGGAATGTGTATCCTGAGTCTGAGGATCATAGATCAGCATACCGCAGTCCTGATGGACAGATGAGATATCAAATCCTTTTTCTGTGAGAAGGTCGAACAGGATTGTCTGTCCTACCATGCCCAGGTCACCGGTGAAGATGGCATCATAATCGGATGGTTTTCGGTGAAAATCCTGAAGATTTCGGGCTATGGTGTCGCAGGCAGCAGGAGCCATGCAAGCTCCCATATTGAGGGAATCCCTGAACCCAAAGTCAATCAGTCTTCCGGTGGTGATTCCTGTTATAACTGCACAGATATTGCGGTTACGGAGTGTGTTTAGTGTTTTGCAACAAAGAGCTTGAAGCTGGAAAAGAGGTAACAATCATTGATACTATTAATGCAGTATCTGCCACAG
>ENA-OQCF01000283-OQCF01000283.1-human-gut-metagenome-genome-assembly--contig:-NODE-283-length-19521-cov-2.484531_pt1 | contig 19521 bp, 16 predicted proteins | sample MGYA00242756_ERZ504573 | MGnify/ENA primary metagenome ERZ504573 (study PRJEB26092, sample SAMD00036240) | human gut metagenome | host: Homo sapiens | study: EMG produced TPA metagenomics assembly of... | reverse complement strand
TGCTCCACCTATCATCACATCGAAATCTCCCGGCTCGGCCACGTGGTTGAGGTCGTAGTCGTAGAAGCGGAGCAGCTCAGGGGTAATCTTGAAGGATACGGTCTTGCTTTCGCCCGCTTTCAGGAACACCTTTTCAAAGCCTTTCAGCTCGCGTACGGGGCGGGTAATGCTGCCTACGAGGTCGCGGATATAGAGCTGCACGACTTCTGCGCCGTCACGCTTACCGGTATTGGTCACGGTGACTACGGCAGTGGTGGAGCCATTTTGCCCCATGACCGGGGTACTGAGGGCGATGTCGCTGTACTGGAAAGTGGTGTATGAGAGCCCGTATCCGAAGGGATACAGCGGTTCATTGTCCACATCCAGATAGTTGCTGCGGAACTTCTCGAACCAATTACCGGCAGCCAGCGGGCGACCGGTATTCTTGTGGTTGTAGAATAAAGGTATCTGCTACGTTCTTCGGGAAAGTCATGGTCAGCTTACCGCTTGGGTTCACGTCGCCGAACAGTACGTCGCCGATGGCGTATGCCGCTTCACTGCCACCGAACCATACGTTCAAGATAGCGGGCACATGTTCCTGCTCCCAGGTGAGCGTCAGCGGCCGGCCGGTGAAGAGGGTTAGTACAACGGGCTTTCCGGTCTTCAGCAAGGCCTCCAGCAGGGTGCGTTGCACGTCGGGGATGCCGAGGTCGGTACGGCTCGAGCTTTCACCGCTCATTTCGGAAGACTCGCCCAGGGCGGCTACAATCACGTCGGCACCGGAGGCCACCTTCAAAGCTTCGTCCAGCAGTTCCTTATCCGTACGGTTGTCCCGGCTCAGCGATCGGCCGAATAGGGTGGCGCGTTCCTCGTAGGCTACATCACCGATGAGGTTGCTGCCTTTGGCGTAGGTGATGTTCACCCGGCCGGCTGTCATCTCCTTCAGTCCTTCGTACAGAGAGGGATAGTCATCCAGGCGTGCGGCAACACTCCAGGTACCGGGCATGTTGCTGCGGGTATTGCCCAGAGGGCCGATGACGGCGACGGTGCCTTGCTTCTCTAAGGGAAGGACAGGACGAGAAGAATTCTTGCCTTGTCCCTCAAAAGGTTCGTTTTTCAGCAGCACAAAGCTTTCGGCGGCAATCCGGCGTGCGGCGTCGCGGTGCTCGCGCGTGAAGATGTCGCGTGCGGGACGGCTGAGGTCGCAGTATTTGTAAGGGTCATCAAACAGCCCTAACTTGTATTTCGCTTCAAGGATGCGGCGGCAGGCTGCATCCAGCGTCTTCATGGTTATTTTACCTTCGGTGAGCGACTTTTTCAACGTGCCCACGAAACCTTCGCTCACCATATCCATGTCCACACCGGCGTTGAGCGCACGGGCGGAAACGGTCTGCAGGTCACCGATGCCGTGCTCCACCATTTCGGAGATACCGGTAAAGTCGGTCACCACAAAACCGCTGAACCCCCATTGTTTGCGCAGCACGTCTGTCATCAGCCAGCGGTTGGCTGTGGCGGGCACACCGTCCACTTCGTTGAAAGAGGCCATTACACTGCCCACTCCGGCATGGACGGCTGCTTCATAGGGGTACATGTATTCGTTGAACATGCGGTTGCGGCTCATGTCTACGGTGTTGTAGTCGCGTCCGGCTTCTCCGGCACCGTACAGTGCGAAGTGCTTGACGCATGCCATGATTTCGTCGTTCCGTTTCAGTTGGTCGTCCGGGTCTTTCCCCTGATACCCCAACACCATGGCGCGGGCGATGGAACCTCCGAGGAACGGGTCTTCGCCCGACCCTTCGGATACACGTCCCCAGCGCGGGTCACGGCTGATGTCCACCATCGGCTGAAGGTCCATGAGATGCCGTCGGCACTGGCTTCTGTGGCGGCGATGCGGGCAGACTGCTCGATGGCTGCCATATCCCACGTGCAGGAGAGGCCGAGGGGGATGGGAAAGATGGTCTCATAGCCATGTATCACATCCATGCCGAACAGCAGGGGGATGCCCAGGCGGGAGTTCTCTACGGCCAGTTTCTGTACGTCGCGTATCTTGCTACTCCTTTCAGATTGAAAAGCCCTCCCACGAGCCCTGCTCAATCTTCTTGGCCACGTCGCTGCTCTTTGCCTGACCGGTGGTGATCTCTCCGGTCACGGGCAGGTTGAGCTGGCCGATTTTCTCTTCCACAGTCATCCGGCGCATCAGTGCGTCGACGAAGCGGTCCATGTCCTGCGGAGACTTCTGCGCCTGCACGGTGGCGGTGACGCCTATTAAAGCGGTCGCGAGCAGCAGACTTGTTCTCTTGAAAATTTTCTTCATATTCATATTGAATTAATTGTTTGTAAGTATGTTCCCTTCATTGTTTTTAGATTGCCGTCACTCTATTGCAGTAGCGCTATGACTTCTTTGCAACGGTGTTGCAATTTCTCTGCAGTGATACTGCAAACGGTTTGCAGCGCTACTGCAACTGCTTTGCAGCGACACTGCAACTGTTGTGCAGTGCTACTGCAACACCTTTGCAGTGCCACTGCAAAAAGTTTGCAGCTCTTTGCAGTAGCAATGCTTTGATTGCAAGTAAGTTATGAAACAGACCTTTTGCCATTGATTGGGCCGGCTGTTTCCTTTGGCCGGGTATCAATAGTCGGGGTTCTGCACCAGTACTCCGTTCGATTTGTCTATCTCTGTCTGGGGCAGAGGCAGCAGCGCATTCTTGTCTTGGTAATTCTTTCCGGCAGCTTGCAGCACTTCTTTGGCAATGCCCCAGCGCACGAGGTCGTAGAAGCGGTCGGGTTCCAGTGCCAGCTCTACGCGGCGTTCGTGGCGAATAGCGTCACGCAGCACAGACTGGCTGGCAGATTCTACCTTCGGAAGCACGTCTGCCAGTGTGCCGCGGGCATGGGCGCGTACTTGTTCCAGATACCCGGCGCTTCGCCCGTTAGCCCTTTCTCGTTGGCGGCTTCGGCAGCCATCAGTAACACGTCCGGGTAGCGGATGAGGCGGATGTTTACCCAGAAACCATGCGGGTGTACTTGCGGCGCAGTGTCGGGTCCGTGTAGGCCTTCTTGTTGAAGTAGGCACCCATGGCGGTGGATACGGGTGACTCGCCATAAGGCTGGTTGGTGTTCTCCGGTGTGATGGGCTCGTCCGTGCTGCGGCGGAAGTAGAGCAATGTGGCGTTCCGGCGCGGGTCGCCCGGTTCAAAAGCTTCTCCCATCAGTTTGGTGGCCATGTGCCAGCCCCATCCCAGGTCCCACTCGCCGGCTCCGCGCACCCCTTGCACCTGGCAGAACTGGCTGCCGATGCTGGTATCCTCTTTCATGGCATCGGTGGCTTCGCATTGCAGTTCGAAGATGCTCTCACCGCAATTCTCCCCTTCTACGGTGAAGACTTTGTCGACCGGTGTATTCAGGTTGTAGATGCCCGACTTTATCACTTCGGTGGAGGCTGTGTACATATTGTCCCAATCGTTCCGCATCATATAGGTGCGTGCGTGCAGAGCGTGCGGCGCCCCAGGTCAGCCGTCCCGTATAGTCGCTGTCCCACCGCAGGGGCAGGCATTCTTCGGCTTCGGTCAGGTCTTTGTCAATCTGTTCGTATATCTTTTCCGCCGTGGTCTTGGGCACGTTGGCATCGGAGGCTTCCACTACCTTGATGGTGACCAGCGGCACTTCGCCAAAGGCGCGTACCAGGTTGAAGTAGCACCAGGCACGGAAAAAGAGCGCTTCGCCACGGTTGCGGATGGCTTCGGTGTCGTCCTTGTGTCCGCTCTTCTCAATGTCGTCCAGGATTTCGTTGCACTGGTAGATGATTTTGTAGTTCTGTCCCCAATAGGCACTGAGCGGCCCGTTGGAGGCAGTGTATTCGAAGTCGTCCCACATGGCGGCCTCGTTGCTGCCGTCGCCGGCATCACTGCCTTTCTCGGAGTCCTCGCTGCGCACCATGTGCACCATAAAAGCAGGAATACCGGCAGTGATGTCGTACGAGCGCATCAGGTAGTAGACGTTGAATATCTTCCCCGCCTACAAGGGCGTTAGGAGAGTCATCTTCCGTGAACTGCCCCAGCGGGTCGCGGTCCAGGAAGTCGTTGCAGGATGTCAGTGAGAGGGCTGTTGCACCCACCAGCAATGTAAATATGTATTTTATCAGTTTCATAAATTTATATTTTTCATTCCCCGTTCCCTTTGAAGGAGTCGGGGGAGGTTTGAAGTTACTCTTTTTTAGGAGAGAGGCTTTTAGAACGTCAGATTAAATCCGAACGTATAAATCGCCGGCATCGGATAACTGCCGTCGTCCACCCCGAAGGCGATGGCGCTTCCGCCCAGTTCCGGGGTATATCCGGTGTTGTGCTTCCACGTCTTTAGGTTCTGTATGTTCACGTAGAGCTTCAGCGCCTGCATGCCTATCTTCGAAATCAGCGCCTTGTCGAAGTTGTATGCCAGCGACACGTTACGGATGCGGAAGAACGAGCCGTCCTCTATGTAATACTCGGAGTTCAGGTTGTTGATGGTATGCTTGGTGTTCAGAAGCGGCTGGGTGTTGCTGGTCCCTTCACCGTGCCAGCGGTCCATGCGTTGCTCCATAAAGTTGAACTGGCTCCAGTTGTAGTTGTCCCAGGTACGGTAAATCTGATTGCCGCCTTGTCCCATCATGTCTACTGCCAGCTCCCAGTTCTTGTAGCCCAGGCCGAGCGTGAAGCCGTAGGTGACATCGGGTGTAGGATTACCAATCATCGTACGGTCTGCCGTGGTGATTTCACCGTCACCGTTCACGTCGCGGAATTTCAGGTCGCCCGGGGTGACGGTTGCCAGTGTGTTCTTGGGAGAGTGCTCAATCTCCTCCTGGGTCTGGTAGACACCTTCCACCTTGTAGCCGTAGAAGTAGCCGATGGGGTATCCGGCCATTGTGTAGCTCTGCTGCTTGTCTCCGGCTATGATGGAATAGCCTTCCTGCACGAGGCTCAGTACCTTGTTCTTGATGGTGGCAAGGTTCATCCCCACGTTGTAGTTCCAGTCGCCTATCCGGTCGCGCCAGCTTAGGGCCAGCTCTACGCCCGAATTCTCGATGGAGCCGAGGTTTCCGATACCCGGTACGGTTCCGGAGATGCCCGGCACTTCGGCCAGCAGGTCTTTGGTTTTCTTCTTGTAGTACACGCCTTCAAAGTGCAGGCGGTTGCGGAGGAAGTTGGCTTCTGCACCGGCTTCCCAGGCTTCCACCTTCTCCCAGCGCAGTTTGGGGTTGGCAGGTAGGCAAGCTGGTAGCCCGGATAGATGGCGGACGGGGTGCCGAACACGGCGGAGTAGGCATTCGTCAGCAACGGTTCGGCGGGATAGCACGATCCAGGTTCTGGTTGCCCAGTGTGCCCCATGAACCTTTCAGTTTCAGCATGTCCAGCCAGGTGATGTCCTTCATCCATGCCTCCTCGCTCATCAGCCAGCCCAGGCCGACGGAGTAGAAGTTCTGCCATTGGTTGCCGGTGTAGGAAAAGGCGGAAGAGCCGTCCCGGCGGTAGGAGCCGTTGAACAGGTACTTGCCCTTGTAGTTGTAGAGGATACGTGCCAGTACGGACACGGTGGAACGTTCCCACTGCGTGCTGCCGTTGGTGGCGGTGGCTGCGTCGCCGATGCTGATGTACCATTTGTCGGGATTGTCCGGGATGACCAGACCTACTCCCTGGGTACGGGCGCCGTTCAGATTCTCGAGCTTGTTGTAGTAGGTGGTGAAACCGGCTGTGGCCGTCACGCTGTGGTCTCCCCAGGAGTTGGTGTAGGTCAGCAGATAGTCGTTCTGTACCTTCATTTCCGTCTCTTTGGCTTGGGACACTCCGGTCTTTCCGTTGCCCAGCGTGGCTATGTCTCCTTCGACGCTTGCGTCATATACCTGGATAACCGGGGTGTATGTCCGTGTGCTGTTCGAGGCATAGTCCAGGGAGAACATGGCCTTGAACTGGAAGTGTTTTAGGAAATCCCATTGGCCGTACACATTGCCCGAGCCACGGTAGTTCTCGCTTTCGTGGTATTCGCCTTCAGGTCCACGTCCACCATCGGGTTGTTCATCTGTGCCTTCTGGAATCCGGGCAGTGAAGTGTAGAGGCCGTACTCGGAATTGAATACATGCGCCACCGGAGCTGCGCGCAGGGCCGTAGCCACACTCTTCGTGTCGGCGGCAGCATGCGTGCCCCGTTGAATTGGAAACCTACCTTGAGGTTGTCCGTCACTTTATAGTCGTTGCTGATGTTCAGCGTGATTTTGCTGTACTTCTCGTGCTTGATATTGCCTTGTTCGTAAGCATAGCCCGCACCGAGATAGAAGCTGTTCTTATCCGAGGCACCCGTGATGCTGATGTTGTTGTTGGTGATGAACCCGGTCTGGAAGATTTCATCCTGCCAGTTGGTGTTTCCCGTCCAGTCCGAGAAGTTGTATTCCGGGTTGCCTTCATTCCTCAACTGTTCGTTGTACAGCAGTTTGAATCCTTCGGCATCCGTCAGTGCAATTTTGTCGGTGACGGACTTGAAACCGAACGAGCCGTTGATATTGATGCGTGTCTGTCCCTCTTTCGCCTTCTTGGTGGTGATGATAATCACACCGTTGGCACCGCGCACACCGAAGATGGCGAGCGACGACGGGTCTTTCAGTATCTCCATGGATTCGATGTCTTGCGGATTCAGGAAGTTGATATTGTCGTTGAACAGTCCGTCCACGACATAGAGTGGCTTGTAGCCGTTGATGGAGTTTGTTCCGCGTACACGGATTTCCGGGTCGGAGCCTGCCTTGCCGGAGTTTATCACCTGCACGCCGGCAATCTTGCCTTGTAGTGCGGATACGGGGTTGACCACCGGCTTGTTGGCGATTTCGTCGCCTTTAATGTTGGTGATGGAGCCCGTAAGGTCTCGCTTCTTGGCGCTGCCATAACCGATGACCACGGTTTCGGCCAGCATCTGCGAGTCGTCTTTCATCTGGACGTTGATTACCGACTGGCTGCCTACCTTGACAGCTTGCTTCACCATGCCTACATAGGAAAAATCCAATGTGTTCTCCGGGGTGGCCTGGATGGAGTACCGGCCGTCTATGTCGGTAATCACGCCATTGGAGGTTCCCTGCACCAATACGGTGGCACCAATCAGCGGGTCACCCAGGGCATCGGTCACGGTACCGGTTACTGTTTTCTCCTGCGCCGATGCGGCGGTACTTGCCAGCAGGCACACCGTCAGAAACAGGTTTCTCAGTCTTCCGGTTTTCTTCTTGGGAAGGTTTAGGTTCTTCTTCATTACATTGATTTTTTAGTGGATAAATCATTCAGTTTCTCCTCAGAACAATCAAAATGCAAAAAAGATTTGGTGACGGTGTTAAAAAAGGGCAGCCCGGTTCTTGCGGACTGCCCTCTTACCTAAAAGCAAAACTATACCTATTTCAACTCAAAACTCGTAGTCTTTACATCGCGGCTGTTGGGTCCAATCATTACGTGGAACTCGCCGGGTTCGTATACATACTGTATGTCGTAGTTGTAGAACTTCAGCAATTCGGGGGTAATGGTGAAGGTCACCTGCTTGCTTTCGCCTTTCTTCAGGTGGATGCGCTCGAAGCCTTTCAGCTCTTTCACGGGGCGGGTAATGCTGCCCACCAGGTCGCGGATATAGAGCTGTACGATTTCATCTGCATCGTAGTTGCCCGTATTGGTTACGGTTACGGAAGCGGTCAGCTTGCCGTCCGCATTCAGTTGCTTGGAGCTGAGCGTGATGTCACTGTATTGGAAGGTGGTGTAGCTCAAGCCATAGCCGAAGGGGTACAACGGGTCGTTACTCACATCCAGGTAGTTGCTGCGGAACTTCTCGAACCATTTGCCTTCTTTCAGAGGACGGCCGGTATTCTTGTGATTGTATGCCATAGGCAACTGGCCCACATTCTGTGGGAAAGTGGTGGTCAGCTTACCGCTGGGGCAAACGTCTCCGAACACTACGTCGGCAATGGCGTCGGCAGCTTCACTACCTCCGAACCATACATTCAGGATGGCGGGAACATTTTCATTCTCCCAAGTCAGCACTACGGGACGTCCGGAGAACAATACCAATACTACGGGCTTGCCCGTTTTCAGCAATGCTTCCAGCAGGTGGCGCTGTGCGTCCGGCATTTCCAGTTCGGAACGGCTGCTGCTCTCACCACTCATCTCGGAAGACTCGCCGAGGGCTGCTACGATGACATCGGCTTGTGCGGCTACTTTCAGGGCTTCGTCCAGCAGTTCTTGATCATTGCCACGGGGCAGTTCACGGCCGAACATCGTGGCGCGTGTCTGGTAGTCGGCATCGTACATCAGGTTGCTGCCTTGTGCATAGAGAATGTTGGCCTTGGAGCCGACAGAATTCTTGAAACCTTCCAGCAGGGTGCTGTATTTGTCTGCTGTGGCTGCCACACTCCAAGTGCCCGGCATGTTGGCACGGGTGTTGGCAAGTGGGCCAATCAAGGCGATGTTGCCTTTGCGTTGCAAGGGCAGTAGGTTGTCCTGGTTCTTCAGCAGCACGAATGTCTCTGTGGCAATCTGGCGGGCAATGGAGCGGTGCTCGGGAGTGAATACTTCTTTTTCGGCACGCTTCACGTCGCAGTATTTATACGGATTGGCAAACAGTCCCAGCTTGTATTTGGCTTCTAGGATGCGTCGGCAGGCTTTGTCAATGTCGGCCTCAGTCACTTTGCCTTCTTTCAGGGATTTCTCCAGTGTGCCGATAAATCCGTCGGCTACCATGTCCATGTCTGTTCCGGCGGTCAGGGCACGTGCGGATACTTCCTGCAGGTCGCCGATTCCGTGGTCTATCATTTCGGAGATGGCTGTATAGTCTGTCACCACGAAGCCGTCGAAGCCCCATTGGTTGCGCAGTACGTCGGTCAGCAACCAGTGGTTGGCAGTGGCGGGTACTCCGTCAATTTCATTGAAGGAGGTCATGGCACTACCTACGCCGGCCTCTATGGCAGCCTTGTAGGGAGGGAAGTATTCGTTGAACATACGGTTGCGGCTCATATCCACCGTGTTGTAGTCGCGGCCGGCCTCTCCGGCGCCATACAGTGCGAAGTGCTTTACGCAAGCCATTATCTCGTTGTTGGCACTCATATCCTTACCTTGATAGCCGCGAATCATGGCTTGTGCAATGGCTGAACCCAGGAATGGGTCTTCACCGTTGCCTTCGGATACGCGTCCCCAACGGGCATCGCGGCAGATGTCTACCATCGGGCTGAATGTCCAGCAGATACCGTCCGCACTTGATTCGATGGCAGCTATACGGGCCGATTTCTCTATGGCTTCCATGTCCCAGCTACACGAGAGTGCCAGGGGAATGGGGAATACTGTTTCGTAACCGTGAATCACGTCCATACCGAACAGCAAGGGGATGCCTAGGCGGCTGTTCTCTACGGCCAGTTTCTGTACTTCGCGGATGTTTTTCACACCTTTCAGGTTGAACAGACCGCCGACTTCACCGTTGCGGATTTTACTGGCAACGTCGCTACTCTTGGCTTGTCCGGTAACGATGTTTCCCGTCACCGGCAAAATTGAGCTGACCGATTTTCTCGTGCAATGTCATTTTGCCCATCAACTCCGTAATGAACTTGTCCATGTCCTGCGGAGTGCCTTGGGGTGTGCTTTCTTTGGGCGTTGCCGTCACGGTGAGGGCAGAGAAAGCCAAGGCTGCTAATAATGAGTATTTCTTCATGCTATATAGAAAATTATTTAGATGCGATTTGTTGGAAGCCCAGCTTCTGCAGACCTTCCTGGATTTCGGGACAGCTCATGAAGAGTTTCCACAACAATCCGGTGCGATAGTTCTCGATCATCGGGGCAATGGTGCACTGGTCGATGGCCAGATAGCGGGGCACTGTCCAGTTGCTTGCTTCGGAGAAGGCATCGTAGAAACCGTACTTGCCCCAAATCCAGTCTCCTTTGGAATAGAAATACTTCAGCGCACGCATGGATTCCTCCGGTGTATAGGGGAAGCTGGACAAGGCTGCCGTCGGTGTGATGACGCCATGATCATTGTCACCCGGGCAAGTGGGCTGCATAGCCTTTGGTAGAGTAGCTGGCTGTAAGTCCCCAGCAGTCCTTGCCGTAGCCTTTGAAGTTCTTCGGGTTCTCCACGCAGTAGCGGTAGTTGGAGAGGGCATGGTTGCGCACCACGTTCCAGTAGTTGGCATAGCGGTCACTGAGATTACGCGGGTCCAGACCGATGTACGAGTATTGTGCCCAGAATAAGGGGCCGCCCAGTTTCTCGGCTCCGTTGTGTTTCAATTCCAAAGGCAGGCCGTAGGGGGCAGAGTCGGACTTGATACCGCCGCCGCGTGCCCAACCGTTGTGGTAGGCCGAAGCTGGAACGGGATAAGTAGGGGAGGAGGCTGCGAGCACATACACAATCAATGCCTCGTTGTAGCCTTCCAGCGGAAAGTTCATTTCCCAATTGTATTCGGGAGACCAGTGCCAGTAGATGACATCCTTGCCATTCTGATACCAGCTGAACTCCATCTCTTTCCACAATTGGTCAATCTTTTTTGCCAGTTTCTTTTCCTGCTCGTTACCGTCGCGGAAGTATTGGCGCACGCAAAGCAAGCTTTGCATCAGGAAGCAGCTTTCCACCAGGTCGCCGCCATTGTCCTTTTGTCCGAAAGGCTTCACCTCTCCGGTCGGACCGTACAGCCAGTGGGGCCATACGCCGTGGAAGCGGTCGGCGCGTTTCAGATAATCGGCAATTTGGGTCAGGCGCTTCACGCCTTCGGCTCTGGGGATAAAGCCACGGCTCTATACCTACCAGCAGACCGGCAACACCGAATCCGCTGCCACCGATGGTGACGACGCTCTGGTCTTTCTCGGGATATTCTCCGTCTAGGTGAATGCGTTCGGGTGCCAGTCCGGAAACCGGTTCCGCACCGTCCCACATGTAGTTCAAATGTACCTTTTGGATGTAATCCAGCATTTCGTCATCCGAAGCGAATGATTCGGGACGTACTTCCTCTATGTCGGGCTTTTCTTCTTTTCCGTTCTCTTTCCCGCTTTCCTTCAGGTCGGAAGAGCAGGACGCGCAGCTTGCCAGTGTGGAAATTAGGAACAAAGCCAGCACATGTATCATTATTGGTTTTTTCATATCTTTATTTTTTGTGTTTAATTTTTTGTCGTCTTGCACAATGGCGAGCGTCCGTTTTCGTTCAGCGCTTCGACAGTGAAGTAATAGTCCGTGTCTGCATCCAGTCCGCGGAAGTCATATTCCGTCTGTCCCAGTACCGTGATGGCATTGTACATCTTGCCTTCGGCAGTGCCGTAGTAGATGTTGTAGCCATAAGCGCTTGCTTCGGGTTGCCAGGAGATAAGGGCATTCCGGCGGTCTTTCTTGTCACGTTTCACGGTCAGTCCTTTTATGGTTTGTGGGACATCACCGTCACCGTTTCCGAAGACGCGGAAACCGGACAAGGCGACATTTCCCGTAGGCATGTGTACATTCTCGTATTTCAGATAACGGGCATGCAACGGCTCGTTGAGTTCGATGTAGTCATGCGGACAATCCTTGTCACTGTCACTCTTGTCTATGACTAATGTCCATTCTTTTCCATCCTCGGAAGCAAAAATACGGTATTGGTGATAGATATCCATGGCACGGTTGTATTGGACCGCTTTATGGTCGTAGAAGTTCAATTGCACGGCACGTATATTCTTTGTACTGCCCAGGTCTATCCTAGCCCATTCGCCGGGATTACCGGAGCGTGCTGCCCAGTAGGTACGCATACTTTCGTCTGTCAGGTTGGAAGCTACGTGGATGCTGTCTGTGGAAGAAACCTCTACTGGCTTGCCGTAGGACAAAAGCATCCATCCCGTAAAGCGGTCTTCCGGATTCTTTATGTCCATCGGTTCCGCCAGTTGGGGTAGTCACCGAAGGCAGTGGATGAATACATGGTACCATCCTTGTCGAAAGCCACAGGATAAAGACCGATGCGGCGTTCGAACTTATATTTCAGGGAGAGCATGCAGGTGGCGACATGCCAGTAATTGCCTTTCACGTCGCGGAACGTGCCTCCGTGACCGGCACCTTGCACATATCCTCCCGGCTTGTAGCACATCGGGTTATGCTTTTGATAGACAAACGGGCCCAGTGGGGAATCCGAAACATATACGCCGTCGGCATATACCTTGAATTCCGTACCCGGAGCGCCATATTGGAAATAATATTTGCCATTGTGCTTAGTCATGTAAGCACCCTCTGTAAATGGACGAAGCGTGACTTCGTCGTCATTGTTCATGCCGAAGCGTTCCCAGCCGTGTTCTTCAGGACGGAGCATCATGACGTCGTGAATCTTACTGATGGGGTAGAAATCATTCCGGTCCAGTTCCACTGCCTTTAGCGGGTATTCATTGCTGGAGCCATAATACATATATAGTCTGCCGTCATCGTCCAGGAACATGCAGGGGTCCCATGTGGGAAGCACATTCTTTTCGATGGCACGTTTGAAACGTCCCGTTTTGGGGTGTGTGCTGTACCACACGGCTAGACCTTCGTAAGTGGAGCCGGTATAGAACAGTGTATCACCGCTTACATAGGCTGCCGGCGCGCACTGGTCGTCATCTGTAGGCTTGCGCTGGAAGCTGGCAGGAACGAAATCCCAATCCACCAGATTCTTGGAATAGTGAAAACCGCCCTGGTTGGTGGAGAACAGAAAGTATTCTCCCTTGTATTCTACCGCCATTGGATCGGCGGAGGAACGGAACGAACCATTGGGGCGCACATTGTTGTTGAAAGGCTCGAAATTGTAACTGATGTTCATCGGATTGCAGAAGGTTCGCGACAGAGGCGCATGCGGGTCATACCATCGGGTCGCTTGAGCCGGACGGCGGATTGTGGTAGCCTGGTGTACCTCATTTTCCATTATCACCTCAATATGGGTTTCATCCAGTGCCAGGATTCTGTTCACTATCTTTTTTCCGGGATAGTAGACATACAGATGTACGTCATTCTTCGCTCCTTTGATGGCAAAGCTGCCGTCGTGGGCAGTGGTATTGTGCATGGGACTTGCAAAGAACATGACTGTAGCACCTTCAAGCGGTTGTCGGTTACTGTCCAATACGTGTCCTTTTACAATACGGTCTTGGGTCACAGTAATGTAGTAGTCGCTAACCTGCCCTTTCACAACTTTAATGGAATCATCCGTGGTTGCCTTTGCCGTCAGAGCGGCAAAGGCTATTCCACAGCTGATTAAGATTTTTCTTATCATGGTATGGATTTGGAATAAAGATTGCTTTGAATTTAGTCAATCGGGTCGAGCTTCAGATCGGGAAGATCATCAAGCTGATTGGATGGAAGAGGCCAGTACGTCTTGGCTTCAGTCCAACCTTTCGGTCCGAGTTCTGCAGCTGCCTTTCCGGTACGAACCAGGTCGACATAACGGTTGCACCATTCATTGCAAAGTTCCATACGGCGTTCATCCAATACGTCATCCAATGTGACACCGCTTTTGGTAGGCATTTCAGCGCGTGCACGAACCAGATTATAGCCGTTGTCACCGTCTTTTCCTTGGCGAATCTTGGCTTCGGAGTTCATCAGTAACACTTCTGCATAACGGAAGATGCGCACGTTGTTGTTGGCACCGTAGTCAGTACGCGGTAAGGTCATCTGATTGTAGGGAAGATACGCCTTTCCATTCCAGCAGTCAGTCATGGTGCCGGATGTTGCACCGACTGTCCAGCCTTCACGGGTTTTCTGTCCGGCTCTCAGGAAGGAGGTTTCGGCACGTACGGTTTCGCCGCGTGCATCGGCCCATGCCACGAACTCTGGTTCATAGCCGATGAAGTTCCATCCGCCTAAGCTCGGTTCGGCACTGTTGGGGCTTGTTATGGTAGTTCCTTGGAACGGGAACCAATTGTCAACGCCCAGATAGTCTCCTGAGCCGTTGCCATAGTCGGTCACTTGGCACTCGAATAAGGACTCGTCACACAACTTTCCTGGAATCTTGAACAGATTATAGAAGTCGGGATATAGAGAGAAGTTGCCGTTATTGATGATGTCGTCCGTCAAGGTTTCAACTTGTGCATAGTCTCCCTTCAAGAGGTAAATCTTGGCAGCCAGCATTTCGGCGGTAAAGGCTGTCACTGCGCCTTTATGCTCCATCTGGTTGGGACGCATACGGGGTAGTTTCTCCATTGCGTAATTCAAATCCTCCTCCAGCATATAGTCATATACTGAATTTACATTGGAACGACGGAAATCAGTCTGGTAGTTGTCTCTGTAGATTACAATAGGTCCGAAGTTGGTAACCAACTGATAGTAAGCCCATGCACGAATGGTGCGTACTTCTCCGCAATAGGTCTCATACGAAGTGTAGTCGTTGCTTCCGGGGGTCAGGTATTGGGCATAACCGTTAAGGGACTCCAGGGCTGAGTTGCTGTACGGATAATTTCGTAGAAAGTGACCCAAACATTATTGAGCGCCCAGAAAGAGTTCGTATAATTGAAGTGGCGGCCGAAATCTACGGCTGCTCCCTGGTCATCTGTACGCCCTGACCATACGTCACCGTCACGAGTGAACATGATCAGTGCATTGGCCCAGTGCATGGCTGATGTGCGCACTTTGGAATACACGCCGACAACGGGTTGATACATGTTGCCCGTATTGGTGAAGTCCACGCTTTGTTCCGGTACCTTGTTTTCCGGATCGATGTTGATGAAATCGGAACAAGCAGTCGTACTACCCAGCAGCATCATTGCCGGGAGGATATATGCTAATGTTTTCTTTATGAATTTCATTGTTATATGTTTTTAGTGTTTTGGATAGTTTAGAAATCAATCTGCACTCCGAAAGTATAAGTCGAAGTCAAAGGGTATACTTCTGTATCCCAACCTTCGGCATCCGACAATTCAGGTGTGAAGCTGTTTGCCTTGAATGTTGTGAACGGACGGTCAGCTGTCAGAGAGAGGCGGATGCCCGGCATTACGTAGCTGCCAACCTTAACATTCTTGAATGAGTAGCCCAACGTGATGTTTTGGATACGGAAGTAGTTGGAGCTTTCTACAAAATAAGAGGCATTGTTGCTGTCCGAGGTATTCCAAGTCTTGAGCAATGCTTTGGCAGACGGATGTTCATTGGTGGAACCCGGTCCGGTCCAGCGGTTTTCGTACTGGGCTTTGTCGAAGTTGTAGTCGGATTGTGCATAGCGCAAAGCACGTTTTCTGTTCCACAATTCTCCACCGGCTTGTCCGTAAGTAGTCAGGTTAAAGTCGAAATTCTTATAAGCGAATCCGAGTTGAATCCGTAAGTGAAATCGGGGATATAAGAACCTAGTACCTGCTTGTCGCTTCCGTCGATGACGTGGTCTCCATTTACATCCTGGTATTTGAAATCACCTGGTTCGAGGCCATTGGCTACAGCAATCGGGTCGGCGGCACATTCTTCCGGAGTCTGGTAGATACCGATAACTTTGAAACCATAATAAGAGTTCATTTTCTCGCCTACCATGTTTACGGTCTTGCCACCCTTGATGATGGTCATGTTGTCTTTCAGGCTCTTTACCTCATTGTGCAGATAAGAGAGGTTGACGCCTACGTTGTAGGTGAAATCCTTACCGATTTTGTCGTTCCAGTTCAGTGAGAAGTCGATACCGCTATTCAGAATCTGTCCGTTGTTGCCTGCGAGGGTTTCATTTTGCATGGGTAGTTTCGGAGAGATAACCGCATTGTCAGTCAGACGGTAATACCAGTCGATGTCGGCACTCAAACGGCTGTTTAAGGTAGAGAAGTTGACACCTACGTTGGTTTCGTTTACGACTTCCCAACCCAGCCAGCTGAAGTTGGTGGAGTTGATGAAACCGTCAAGAGCAGTTCCCAATACGGCTTGTGTGTTCTGGATACTTGCGAAGCCTGCACTTGCGGCAATCTTGTCGTTACCCAGCTTACCCCAGCTTGCGCGGAGTTTCATGTAGTCGAATATATTTTGATTCTTCATGAACGGTTCTTGAGAGATGACCCATGCGGCACCGACAGAGGGGAAGTAACCCCATTTGTCGTTGTATTTGGAAGAGCCGTCGGCACGGAAAGTAAACATTAACATGTACTTGTCAGCGTAGTTATAGTTCAAACGTGTGAAGTAGGAGAGACCGCGGTATTTCCAGCCGTCATCTTTTACGGTAGCGCCTTCCTTGTTACCCAAGGATATATATTTCCAGACATCCTCACCTTCGGGAACATTGGTAGCTGTACCTTCCAGTGACTTCATCTGTTCCTGACGCATGGATACACCCAGCATGCCGGTGAAGGAGTGCTGCCCCCACTTGTCGGTATAAGTGGCCACGTTGTCCCATACCCATTTGTTATAGTCGGTATTCTTTTTGGTCAGGCTGGTAGTGGCCTGTTGCTGGTGAGTGCCGATGTAATAGGTCGGTGTGAAGTCTGTACCACGGATAGCACGATAGTCGTAGCTGTAGCTCGTACGTACATTCAGCTTGTTGGGGAGGAGGTTGAGCTGTGCGTAGAAGTTGCTCAACACCTGATAGACATCATTACGGTTGTCGTAATAGTTGGCTGTGGCAACGGGGTTCTTGAAGTTGGAACCCAGACCCACCTGTTCGGGTGACGCATACTTGTCGGGGAAGATGGTGTCATCGCGGGTATTGTCGAACACGGGATGATGGACGGAGTGTTGAATGCCTGTTGCCAAGCTGCATTCTTGGCAGTTGCTGCTGTGAGCTGCTGAATACACCGTTGAATCCGAGCTTCAACCAGCTGCGTGCATCGAAATCCAATGCAGCGCGGAAGTTGAGACGGCGGTAGTAGTTGTCAACATCCATGATACCGTCTTGTGACAAGTAGCTCATACCGGCAGAATAAGTGGCCTTTTCCGTACCGCCGGATACATTGAGGCTGTGGTTGGTCATCATGGCTGTACGTAATAGCTCGTCATACCAATTGGTGTCTGCATTGAACTTCAGGGCATTGAGGTCACCTCCGAAGGTCTCGATAGACTTTTCGAAGATGTGCCCGTAAGAAGCAGCGTCCGCTTCCATCAACATGGTGGCATATTCGTGGGAGTTACACATTTCCAGCAGGTTGGTTGCTTTCTGGATACCTACGTAGCCATTGTAGGTTACTTTGGCATCCTGATTGCGTGCACCACGTTTGGTAGTAATGATTACAACGCCGTTGGCGGCACGAACACCGTAGATGGCTGATGCAGATGCATCTTTCAGAATGGTCATGTCCTGAATGTCAGAGTTGTTCAGGAAGTTGATGTCATCGTAGAACATTCCATCTACTACATAGAGAGGAGAGGTATCGCCAAAAGAACCCATACCGCGGATAGTAACTTTGGGGCCGTCGCCCGGTGTTCCCGAATTGATGATGTTAACGCCTGGTACCTTTCCCTGCAATGCTGCCATTGGAGAGGAGGTCGGAACATTAACTAATTCTTTTTCTTTAACGACATCAATCGGAGCTGTCAAGTCTTTCGCTTTGGCTGAACCGTAACCGATGACAACGACTTCATCCAGCAGTTGCGTATCTTCCCGCAGCCTTACATTGACAACGGATTGTCCCGCAGCACTTATTTCCTGCGGCAACATGCTAGATAGTTAAACACAAGTGTTGCCTCTTCAGGGACACCGTTAAGTACATAGTTACCGTCGAGGTCGGTAGCTGCTCCAATAGTAGAGCCTTTTACTACAACCGTGGCTCCGATGATCGGTTCATTGTTCTGGTCAACAACAGTTCCTTTAACTGTCTTTGTTCCTTGTGCCAAAACTGTCAGTGGCAACGAGAACAAAATCATGAATAGAAGAAATAATGTTTGCCTTCTCATAACTAAATTTAAGAGTTAATAATTCTGCCGGCAAAGAAAGTAATAACGGCAAGTAAGGCAAAAAAATCACTACCACGATAATACGCTTAGAGTAAAAAGGGGTACTGTTTTACTACGTTTTAGTGTATCTTATTTCTAATAATCAGTTTATTATGATAGAATGGTTTGTAGCCGTATTATTTCAAGTCAATGAGAAAATCTACTAATCCCGTTCCGTCGGGGATATCCAGCTTCTTGCGCAGACGGTAGCGTGCTGCCTCCACTCCCCGGATGGTAAGGTTGGTCATTTGCGCAATGTCTTTCGTAGAAAGGTTTAGGCGCAGCAGTGCGCAAAAACGCAGATCGGTGGCGGTAAGGCTGGGATAACGTTCGCGCAGGTTGCGGAAGAATTTCTCATGAATTAGGTCGAAATTGTTCTGGAATACGTCCCAGAACTCTTGTGTCTCGATGTTTTCGTTGATGAGCTTCAGCAGAGATTCGAGGTTCTTGCGTCCATATTGCCCTTTTACCAGGAATTCTTGCACGGCAGCACGAAGTTTCTCCAAGATTTCGTTCTTGGCAAATACACCCAGCGCCATGCTGGCAAGGTCTTTACTCTTTGCTGACAGCTCGGCTTCCAGCAATTGTTGCTGCTGTAGAGTTATCAGATGTTCCTGCTCACGCATCTTGATGTTCTGCTGCATCTGCTCAGCTTCGTACTCTTTCCGTTTCTTTTCCATGGCACGGTTGGCGCGCCACTTGGAGAAGAAGTAGAGAAGTGCAATGAGAACTATAAGATAGAGTGCAAAAGCATAATAGGTGAGGTAGAAAGGACGGGCTATGGCGAAATGATATTCCACTTCACCGATTTTCTGTCCCAAATCATTATAGGCTTCTGCTTGGAATGTGTATTCTCCGTAATCCAGGCTACCGTAGCGGATTTCGGGCTCTTTTAGGTCTGATGTCAGAGCCATGCCTTGTCCTCCTTGCAGGACATAATGGAAATGTACGGACAATTTATTGTAATGCGGCAGGCTTACCGAGAACAGCAAATCCCGGTAATTGCTTTCCAGTTCGACATTTCCCTGCAGAGGCAGGCGTTTCTCCTTTTTATCTGAAGAAGAGCAAATGACAGAGCTCAGTGATAGGGCGGACTCCAACGTTGGACTGAGGCTGTCTGTGTTTTTGCTGTAACTGGCGATTCCGTTATTTAGATTAAAATAGACAACGTCATTGTCAACGAACACATTGTTGTAGTTCTCTATACATGGAGAATCAAACAGTTCGATGAGAATGCGTTGTTTCACGATGTACTCTCCTTCCGCGTACTCTACCAGTGCGTACTCATGTGAACCGGACAGCCAGAAGCGGTCGTTCGTGACGGATACCACAGAATGGGCATTCCTGATGTAAGGCAGAATGGTATTCAGCTTTTGGAAGGGGATAATCTGCCGGGTGATGTCGTCATAGGTATAGAAGCCATTGGGACTGGAAAAGACGATACGTCCCCGCATTTTCATTACTTGGATAGGGCCGATGATATATTCCGAGCCTAAATGGGAGATGTGCCGTACGCTTTTTACAGCCGACAAGTCATCGCTCAAGACTATTTTATAGACTCCCTGATACATGTGTGAAGCCCAGATGACACCGCTTTGGTCAACCTCCAAGTGCATGACCGGTGCAATGAAGCCTCTACGACATGCGAAAAGGTCCATTGACCGTTTCTTGCTTTTTTAATAAGACTAGCCTAAATTTTGCGTAGGAT
>ENA-OQCF01000282-OQCF01000282.1-human-gut-metagenome-genome-assembly--contig:-NODE-282-length-19538-cov-2.019834_pt1 | contig 19538 bp, 17 predicted proteins | sample MGYA00242756_ERZ504573 | MGnify/ENA primary metagenome ERZ504573 (study PRJEB26092, sample SAMD00036240) | human gut metagenome | host: Homo sapiens | study: EMG produced TPA metagenomics assembly of... | reverse complement strand
CTCTCTGGCACCTGCATAGGAACCACAGTCCAGAAGATCCTGATAATTTACAACCTCAGCTTTAATAAATCCTCGCTCAAAATCTGTATGGATCTTACCTGCTGCCTGCGGAGCCTTTGTTCCGATTTTAATCGTCCATGCTCTTGTCTCATCTTCACCTGAAGTAAGGAAACTCATCAGTCCAAGGAGATGATAGCTTGCTTTTACAAGTTTCTCAAGTCCTGATTCTGTCAGTCCCAGATCCTCCAGGAACATTTTCTTCTCATCATCATCCAGTTCAGAGATCTCTTCTTCGATTTCTGCACAGATAACGAAAATCTCACTGTTCTGCTCTGCCGCATATTTGCGCACTGCCTGTACATGGCTGTTGCTTTCACCATCATCAGCCAGATCTCCTTCTGCTACGTTTGCTGCATAGATCACAGGCTTCCAGGTAAGCAGATTATAAGTAGACATCCAGGCTTCTTCATCTTCATTTTCCATTTCCATAGTGATTGCCATCTTGCCATCTTCCAGATGTGTTTTTACCTTCTGAAGGAAATCAAGCTCCTTGGCAGCCTCTTTGTCCATGCGTGCTGTTTTTGTAACTTTTGCAATTCTTCTCTCAAGGATCTCAAGGTCTGAGAAGATCAGCTCCAGATTAATAGTTTCAATATCACGGATAGGATCAATACTTCCATCTACATGGATAACATTGGAGTCTTCAAAGCAGCGGACTACATGAACAATCGCATCTACCTCACGGATATTTGCAAGAAACTGGTTTCCAAGACCTTCTCCTTTGGATGCTCCCTTTACAAGTCCTGCAATATCTACGAATTCAATTACAGCAGGTGTCACTTTCTTTGAATGATAAAAATCTCCAAGAAGCTTCAGTCTCTCATCCGGCACTGTAACAACACCTACATTGGGTCGATCGTACAGAATGGATAGTTTGCTGATTCTGCGCCTGCTTTTGTAAGTGAATTAAATAATGTACTTTTTCCAACATTCGGTAATCCGACGATTCCTAATTTCATTTCTTTCTATATCTCCTTTAAATGTATTGATTTTATGGTATTTTCAGATGTTTTTACTGTACTTTCATTATTCTAGCATAACCACTTATTATGTGCAAGTACGGTATTATCGCAGCACGCTTAATCCCGCGACATTATCATAAGCAATGTTCCAGACCGATAGGTAACTTTTGCCTTGTCACTGACAATCTCATTACTCACTGTCAGGCCACTATCTGCTGTTGTCAGGTGATAATGGTCAAGTGAATATTTAAATCCCTCCAACGTCAGTCCTGTCACATCTCCTTCTAAGGAAAAAATGATATATATTTCCCAAACTGTTCTGATTTTTTTATGATTTCTCCATCTGAAACAAGTTTCATATAATTATACTGATCTGCCAGTATCACTTCCACTTCCTGATTCTTTGCCAGAACAAGAAGTCCGAAATTTGCCATCAAATGATCCACTCTGTTTCCGGTCGCTCCAAGGATTATGATCCGCTTTGCACCGTTTCGAATTGCATAATTCATGGCAGACTGTGTATCTGAATCATCTTTTTCCGGTCTCAGGCGGATAACTTTTATTTCTTTTTTCTCATTTCTAGAGCCTTTTTGCACTTTCCACTCATTCATTCCCCCATAGGGAATTTCACTGTCCATACTTTTTTCTTCCTGAATTTCCAGAAATTTTTTCCCATCTTCAGACAGACTGTCAAAATCTCCAATAACTGCATCCGGCAAAAGTTGATGCTCCAGAAAGAATTCCAGCCCTTTATCAGCTGCGATCAGACAGGCTTCATTCTTTTTTAAAAAATCGAGGGCAAAATCACTGTGGATATTGCCCCCGCTTACAATTATCGTATCTATCATGCTCTTCCTCAGTCAATCCTTCTTATGATCTCATCCATTCGTTCTCTGGCATTGTTTTACATTTTTTGCCAGATCATCGTTGAAAACATAAGAACCTGCTACCAGCAGATTTGCACCTGCTGTGAGCACTGTCTCCATTGTCTCATCATTGATGCCACCGTCAACCTGAACATCTACATCCAGATTCTCGGCCTCGATCAGTTCACGTACTTCCCTGATCTTTTCCGTACATTCTTCCATATACTTCTGACCGCCAAATCCCGGCTGTACAGTCATGATCAGAACCATATCCACATCGCTGAGCATATGACTTATATCGTTTACAGGTGTAGCCGGTTTGATGGAAACTCCCACCTTCACACCTGCTTCCCTGATCTGTTCAATAGTTCTCTCAAGATCTTCACATGCCTCCGCATGTACTGTAATGGAATCTGCCCCACATTCCACAAAATCTCTGATATATCTCTCAGGCTCTGTAACCATGAGATGTACATCAAAAAACAACTTTGATTCCTTTCGGATAGACTTTATCACCGGCATTCCAAAAGAAATACTCGGTACAAAATCACCATCCATAACATCAATATGAAGCCATTCAATCCCCTCTTTTTCCAGGGTTTTGATCTGTTCGCCCAAACGGTTAAAATCTGCCGATAAAATAGAAGGCACAACTGATACATAATTAGAATCTCCTTTTCTCTTTTAATTCATTATAAAGTCCCAGATAATCTTCATAGCGAAGCTGGCTGATCTTATGCTCTGCCAATGCTGCTTTCACGCCACAGTCCGGTTCATGGATATGTCTGCATCCCTGAAATCTGCACTGTTCTTCATATCTGCGAAACTCCGGAAAATACGCCTTAAGTTCCTGTTCTTCTATATCTGTCAGATATAAAGAAGAAAATCCCGGTGTATCCATCAGATAAGTATCATGTCCCACCGGTATCACCTGAGAATGACGCGTGGTATGCTTTCCACGTTTCAGCTTCTTACTTATCTCCCCGGTTTCCATCTGTACATTTTCCTGCAGTGCATTGGTAATTGAAGATTTTCCCACACCGGAAGGTCCTGCAACTACAGTTGTTTTTCCTTTCAGGATCTCACGTATTTCATCCAGACCCTCTCCATTAAAAGTGCTGGAAAAAATCACATCATATCCACAACTCTTATAGGTTTCATATAAAAGCTCCAGTTCTTCCTGTTTTGCAAGATCTTTCTTGTTAAAACATATGACTGCCGGAACATTCTCTTTCTCCATCATGATCAGAAAACGGTCAAGCAGCATAAAATTAGGTTTAGGATTCTCCATCGCAAAAATCACAAAAGCCTGATCCACATTGGCAACGGCCGGACGGATCAATGAATTTTTTCTGGGAAGGATGGCAGTCACACTGCCTTCCTTCTCCTGTTCATCCAAAACCTCTATCTCCACATTATCCCCTACAAGAGGTTTCTGTTTATCTTTTCTGAATATTCCCTTTGCTTTGCATTCATAAATCTCATCATTTTCTGCATAGATGTAATAAAATCCTGCAATTCCTTTTATTATCTTTCCCTGCATGGATCATTCAGCCTTAGCAAATGTAATAGAATAATTTCCGAGTTCCTGATAAGTTCCACTGATCTGTTCAGACAGATACAAAGTACCCTCGCTGATACCAGGTGCACCTGTGATATCCAGATCATACGGGAACTGGATTACCTGATCTTCCAGAACAACTGAAGCTGTCGGTGTTCCGTTTACATTCTGGATCAGTTCCAGACGAACCGGACCTCCGGAATATCCTGACGGAGTATTCAGGGTCTGTGTACATTTCCATACTTCCCCGGCTGCTGCCGCCGCACTGTTATCTGCTGTCTGTGCCGGAGCATCAGATGATGCAGCAGTATCTGCGCTGTCACTCTGAGCCGAAGGTTCCTGATCTCCGGTACTTACTGTGATCACAACATTTACATTATCCGGATCTTCCAGTTTCCGGCTTCCGGTTCCTGTGAAATTACTTCTCCTTCTGCACCTCTGTACTCTTTTCCTCTTTTACTTCCACATTGAGGAACTTACCAAAAGTAGTAACTGCATCATTCTTTGTCATTCCGACAACACTTGGAACCTCCACACTGTCTCCATAGTCCACGCCTCGACTGACAAGCAGTGTTACGCTGTCCCTGCTGAAACAGAGTTTCCGGCTGCCGGAGTTGTGGAGACTGCATATCCCGGATCTGTAACCGGAGTACCATCATCATTTAATTCACTGTATTCTTTCTGTACCTCAACAGTTAATCCCATATCTTCCAGAGTCTGCTGTGCGTCTACTCCGGTCTGTCCATCCACATCCGGAATTGTGATCTTCTGCGCACCCTTGCTGATATAATACTTAATGGTCGTATACTGCTCTACTTTACTTCCCTTTGGAATATCCTGTGAAGAAATGGTTCCTTTTGCCTGATTTGAAGCCTCCTCGCCCATAGGCTGAATACCCAGTTTCATATCCTTTGTGATATTCTTTGCTTCATCCTCTGTTTTTCCTACCAGATTCGGCACAGTTACCATTCCGTCATCATCTGATTCCGATGTATCCTGGGCCTCAGTTTTTTTGTCTGTATCATTGTTACTTCCAATAAGTCCGGACGCCTTTCCTGCGACCAGAATGATTGCTATCAGAATCACAACACCCATCAGAAGCATTACAATAGTCAGCCCATGTCCGCCTCCTTTTTTCTTTTTCTCAGGCTTATCTGATTTCTTCCTGTGCTTTTTCACTTCCGGCTCATCATCATAATCTGTTTCATTGATTTCTTCTTCCAGAGCCTCAGGTTCTGACTTTGCGATCTGCTTCGGCATATGTTTGATCTCGCCAAGCTCCTTATCTGAGATCACAACTGTTTTTGCTTCGTTATCCACAGACGTCAGCGTTACGAAATCTCCCTGTGGATCGATCAGAGAATGCTTCAGATCTGCGATCACATCCTCCATATTCTGATAACGGCGATCCACGCTTTTCTGTGTACATTTCAGAATGATCTGCTCCAGACTGTGGGGAAGCTCCGGTGTATAAATACTTGGAGGAACAATCTCTTCCTGAAGATGTTTGATAGCAATAGCTACTGTGGTATCTCCGTCAAAAGGAACCTTCCCTGTAACCATTTCATACATTGTGATACCCAGTGAATAAATATCACTCTTCTCATCACTGTATCCGCCTCTGACCTGTTCCGGCGAACTGTAATGAACAGATCCCATTACATTTGAGCTTATGGTATTGGAAGAAGCGGCTCTTGCAATACCAAAATCTGTTACTTTTACCTTTCCATCCATGGAAATGATAATATTCTGCGGTTTTACATCACGATGTACAATCCCATGGCTGTGTGCAGCTTCCAGTCCCATGGAGACCTGGATTGCAATACTGGTTGCTTCTTTTACAGAAAGCTTTCCCTTTTTGGAAATGTACTCCTTGAGAGTAATTCCCTCAATAAGCTCCATAACAATGTAATAAACTCCGTTATCGTCACCAACATCAAATACATTCACTATATTCGGATGTGTCAGGACTGCTGCAGCCTGAGCCTCACTTTTAAACTTGCGGATAAACGTCGTATCCTCTCTGAATTCCGGCTTAAGAACTTTTACAGCAACAAACCGATTCAGCTTATGGTCTTTTGCCTTGTATACGTCCGCCATTCCGCCGGTACCAATTTTTCCTAATATCTCATAGCGTTCTGCTATGATCATTCCCGTTTTTAACATGCTTTCACCTCGTCTGTGAATGGTTCTACCAATACAATTGCAATATTATCCTTGCCGCCATTGCGGTTTGCTTCTCTTATAAGTATCCTGCCTTTTTCATCCAGATCTGTAGATGTGTCAGAAATGATTTCCCTCAGCTGGCTGTCCTCAACCATGTTGCTGAGCCCGTCCGAACACATCAAAACTACATCTCCGGGTTCCAGTTTCAGATCAAAGAAATCAATATCCACTGTTTTCTCTGCTCCAAGTGCTCTTGTAATGATATTTTTCTTAGGATGCTTCCTTGCCTGTTCAGGGTCAAGTTCTCCCATTCTTACCATCTCCTGCACCAGTGAGTGATCCCTTGTTATCTGCTGAATCTTCTCTCCGATCACATAAAGTCTGCTGTCACCTACATTTGCCACATAAGCGTAATGTCCTACGATAGTAGCTGCCACCATCGTTGTTCCCATTCCTCTGAGTTTCTCATCCTGCTGTGCCTGGGTAAGAATCTCGGTATTTACACATTCAATGGCATGACGGATTACCTTTACCGGATTAAAATCCGCATCCTGCCGGATTTCCTCCACCATAGATGTAACCGCATGAGAGGATGCATAATCACCTGCATTATGACCACCCATACCATCTGCAACAACAAACAGATTCGGAAGATTTCCAACCGGGTCAGCAGTTGCGAACACATAATCCTGGTTCATCTTCCGCTTTTGCCCGACATCAGTAGCTGAATATATCCTCATGTCACTTCTCGCTTTCTGTTTTTTCCATATAACTTTTTCTTAACTGTCCACAGGCACCATCAATATCACTGCCCATTTTCTCTTCTAATAGTAACATTTATTCCACATTTTTCAAGTTTTATTTTTGAAATTCTCCACAGCCTGTCTTGTTGAACGCACAAAGGAACGTTCCTTAATAGGGTTTACCGGGATCAGATTTACATGGCAGTTCATATCTCTGATCCTGCCGGAAAGTTCCCTTGCATCCTCATCGCTGTCATTAACTCCGGCTACCAGACTGTATTCAAATGTGATCCTGCGCCCGGTTTCTTTAAAATAATAACGGCAGGCTTCCAGAACCTCATCCATGCTGTATTTGTTTGCGATCGGCATCAGTTCCCGTCGCTTCACATCATTAGGTGCGTGAAGGGAAAGTGCAAGTGTCATCTGAAGCTTTTCTTTTGCAAGGTCATAAATCTTCGGAACCAGCCACAGGTAGATACAGTCAGGTTTCTCTGACTGATATGAAGTCCTCCGTCTTCTGTCAGGATATGTATAAACCTGAGAAGATTTTCATAATTATCAAGAGGTTCCCCCGTTCCCATGACCACAACATTGGAAACTCTTTCTCCTGTCAGAGCCTGTATCCTGTATATCTGATCCAGCATTTCTGACGGGAGAAGACATCTGGTCAGTCCTCCTATGGTAGATGCACAGAATCTGCATCCCATGCGGCATCCCACCTGAGAAGAAATACAGACAGAATTTCCATGTTTATACCGCATGAGAACACTCTCTATCACATTTCCATCACTGAGACGGAACAGATACTTCTGTGTACCGTCAATCCGGGATGTCTGTACATCTACCATCTTCAGTGCTGTGACAGGATATTCTTTCAGTTTTTCCCTCAGGCTTTTGGAAAGATTGGTCATCTCATCATAAGAAGTAACAAGGTGTTCATGCAGCCAGCTGTAAATCTGCTTCGCACGAAAAGGCTTATCTCCCAGAGTGGTCATCAGTTTCTTTAATTCGTCGATCGTCATTGACTTAATGTCTGTCATTACTTATTTTCTCCTGAATTTTGCAATAAAGAAGCCATCTGTTTTGTGTACTCCCGGCAGAAGCTGAAGATAACCCAGAGCTGTTGTCTCAGAATGCAGTTCTTCCGGAAGATACGGATCAATACTCTCCAGTTTGAACGGATGATTATTCATAAACACAACATGTTCTCTTCATTCTCTTTCCTTTGCGATAGTACAGGTACTAAATACCAGCACTCCGCCCGGTTTCACATATTCTGCCGCATTGTCAAGGATTGTTCTCTGAAGGATTACAATCTCTTCCTGCTTCTGTGCTGTCACCCTGTATTTGATCTCCGGCTTCTTTCCAATTACTCCATATCCGGAACATGGGACATCTGCCAGAACGACCTCTGCCTTGAGTTCTGAATCTACATCAAATACCGTAGCATCCATCACATGAGCCTGCACATTAATGCAATCTGTTCTGTGAATATTCTCTTCGATCATATCCACTTTGTACTGGCTGATATCGCGTGCATCTACTGTTCCGTAATCTCCCATTTTATCTGCAACATGGAGACTCTTTCCACCAGGTGCTGCGCACATATCTATCACATAATCCCCTTTTTGCGGATCTGCAATTTCTGCCACCAGCATGGAGCTTACATCCTGCACCTGGATTTTCCCCTGTATAAATGCATCCAGTGCAAGAATATGGTTATAATTTGAAATTTCATATGCATAGGGAAGATAAGGTGCAGGTTTCACTTCCACTCCCTGATCGACCAGGCTCTCATAAATCTCTTTCTGTGGATATTTATGAGTTCTGCAGCGTACTGTGATCGGTTTCTCAGTGAGAAAATCTGTAAGGATCTTTTCTGTTTTTTCTTCCCCGTAATCCTCAAGCCAACGGTTTACCAGTGTTTCCGGCATAGAATATCTGACAGACAGATATCTGACCGGATTTTCTTCCCTTGAAGGAAGTTTCAGATTTTTCCACTCTCTGGCAATCGTACGAAGAACACCGTTTACAAAAGGCTTCAGGCTGTAAAAGCCTTTTCTCTGTGCCAGCTTCACCGCTTCATTACACACTGCACTGTCCGGCACACTGTCCATAAACCTGATCTGGTAGACTGCACTTCTCAGGATTTCTCTGATCACAGGCTTCATTTTATCTACAGATACTTTTGAATATGAATCAATAATATAATCTATTAAAATACGATATTCCAGTGTTCCCTCACAGACTCTGGTGATAAAAGCTCTCTCCTGTCTTGGAAGAAACTGATACTTGGAAAGAGCATTGCGGATAGCGATATGACTGTGTTTTCCCTCTTCCTCGATTTCCAGTAATATCTGCAATATCAGTTCTCTTGTATTTATTCCATTAGTCACGATCTCTTCCTCCGGCAAGTATGATCAGTCTTAAAAGCTGCAGAATTGATGAAGCAAGTGCTGCAACATAGGTAAGTGCCGCTGCTGTAAGAACTTTTCTTGCCCCTTTCACCTCATCAGCTCCAAGCATTCCTGAACTTCCAAGCATTTTCAATGCTCTTGAAGATGCATTAAATTCTACCGGAAGAGTTACAAGCTGAAAAAGAACTGCAAATGTAAACAAAATGATTCCGACAGTCAGCAATGGACGGATTGAAAAAATCAGTCCTGCCAGAAACAATGGCCAGGAAAGTGTGGAACCGATGTTTGCAACAGGCACAATCGCAGAGCGAAGATTCAATGGCACATAGTTAGTCGCATGCTGGATAGCATGTCCGCATTCATGCGCAGCCACTCCGATCGCAGCCACAGATGTTTTATCATATACATCCTGAGAAAGTGCCAGTTTCTTACTTCTCGGATCATAGTGGTCTGTCAGGCTGCCGGATATGGGTACTACCGTAACATCCGTAATTCCTGACATACGAAGAATCCTTCTGGCAGCATCGGCACCTGTAAGTCCCGATGCACTGCGCACTCTGCTGTAAACAGAAAACGTACTCTTTACCTTTGCAGATGCCAGCAAAGACAGCACCATTCCGATAACGAGCAGTAAATAAGTAGGATCAAAATAATAATATCCGTACATCTAATCACTCCTTATGATCTGTAAAAACAATTCCAGTTTCAATGTGATATCCCCGGAGAAAAGCTTCTGTTTCCATACGCTTCTTACCTTCCAGCTGTACCTCTGTAAGGATCAGCACTCCTTCTCCACATGCTGTATGGATTCCCTCTTTATCTGCCAGGAAGATTGTCCCCGGAACAGCATCTGTTTTCTCAGTGCTGACTTTACATTTCCACACTTTCAGAGTTTTTCCATTAAGAAATGTATAAGCACTTGGCCATGGATTCAGGCCGCGTACAAGGCGTTCCAGTTCTTCTGCCGATTTTCTAAAATCCATCAGTCCCATCTGTTTGGTGATCATAGCCGCATAAGGTGTAGGACTCTCCTCCGGCTGTTTTTCAAACTCCGCAGTTCCCTGCTCAATAGATGGAAGCGTCTTGATCAGCAGATCCGCACCGGCCTGCGCAAGTTTTCCAAACAGGCTTCCACCTGTTTCTGTCGGAGAGATTGGAATCACTATCTTTGAAATCATATCACCGGTATCAAGACCTTCTCCCATCTGCTGGATCGTTACACCTGATACTTTTTCCCCGTCGATCACAGCCTGCTGGATAGGCGCTGCTCCTCTGTATTTCGGAAGAAGAGACGCATGAATATTGATACATCCAAATTTCGGAAGTTCCAGGATTTCTTTTGGAATAATCTGTCCATATGCAGCAACAACTATGATATCAGGATTGATTTCTTTCAGAATCTCCAGAAATTCAGGGTTATTTCTCACTTTCTCCGGCTGATATACCGGAATATCGTGCATAACGGCTTCTTCTTTTACAGGTGTTGGCAATAATGTCTTACCTCTCCCTTTTGGTTTGTCAGGCTGGGTCACTACTGCTGCCACCGCATATCCGGCTTCTGTCAGTGCATGTAATGACGGCACTGCGAAATCCGGTGTTCCCATAAATACTATCTTCATTTGATTATCACTCCTCATCTTCATCATAGGAAACCTGATGAAGTTCTCCTTCTACCAGTTCTGTATACATATGTCCGTCCAGATGATCGATCTCATGGCAGAAAGCACGCGCAAGAAGACCTTCCCCTTCATATTCTACTTCATTCATATCCTCATCCAGAGCTTTTACCTTTACATAGTTCGGACGTGTTACCTGACCAGCCATTCCAGGTACACTTAAGCATCCTTCATCACCAGTCTGTTCGCCTGATGTTTCAATAATTTCAGGATTGATCAGCACGATAGGACCTTCTCCTATATCGATCACAACAATACGCTTCAGCATACCTACCTGCGGTGCAGCGAGGCCAACTCCCATTGCATCATACATAGTTTCAAGCATATCCCCGATCAGATCATGAATACGTGGTGTCATTTTTTTCTACTGGTCTGCTGACCTTTGCAAGTACTTCGTCGCCCTGTAATCTGATTTTTCTAAGTGCCATTTCTTTATTCTCCTCTTCTTTGATTATTGTTATATCACGATTTCAGAAAATACTGCCTGCCGGATTTCCCTTCTATAGCAGATTACTTCAGTGATAAGATTTTGAAAAAATCTTCCACAATTAACTGAAATCAAATTGTATGTATATTTTCCGGAAACCGGAATTTATTTCTATGTATTTCTCCAGCTGGTCTTTGATATGTACCAGCGTTTTATGATCTTTATGTTTTAAATAGATAACCTGTCTGTAAATATCCTTAACTTTTCCAACTGACGCATATGCCGGGCCAATGATATGCAGGTCATTTTCTCTGTATATCCTTTCTATATAAAGTTTCAGATAATACATGCCTGAAACCAGTTTCTCATCTTCCGGACCTGAACCCAGAACTGCCAGCATATGTGCCGCAGGCGGATAATCCAGAAGCATACGGTAACTCATCTCTTCCTCATAGAATGCCTGATAATCCTGCACTGCTGCCGCCTGAATACTGTAGTGATCCGGATGATAGGTCTGGATCACTGCCTCTCCCGGTTTTCCCCGTCCTCCCCGGCCGACTGCCTGACAAAGAAGCTGAAAGGTACGTTCCGCACATCGGTAATCCTCTGCATTCAGTGAAAGATCCGCTGCTACTATTCCCATGAGCGTGACATCCGGGAAATCATGCCCCTTAACGATCATCTGTGTTCCGATCAGTATATCTGCCTCATGAGCAGCAAAAGCTGCAAGAATTTTTTCATAGCTGCCCTTGGTTCTTGTTGTATCAAAATCCATTCTGAGAGTCCTGACGCCCGGAAAAGCTTCCCGCACTACCTTCTCAATCTGCTGTGTTCCTGCCTTAAATCCGCCAATATAAGGCGATCCGCACACCGGACATATCCGGGGTTTTCCTGTCTCATATCCACAGTAATGACATAAAAGCCTTTCATTATTATGCTCCGAAAGAGAAACATCACAATGCGGACACTTCATCACATGTCCACAGGACCGGCAGGATACAAAACCTGCGTATCCTCTTCTGTTCAGAAAAAGCATTACCTGTTCTTTTTTCTCAAACCGGCCTTTCATCTTTTGCCGGAGTTCTCTGCTCAGTACAGTCTGTTCCCTGCTTTTAATTCCTCACGCAGGTCTACGATAGAAACCCGGGGCAGAGGTCTGCTTCCATATCTTGTTGTCAGCCTGACCAGACTATATTCCCCATTCATTGCCTTACTGTAGGCTTCCACTGATGGAGTAGCTGAACCCATTACAACATTTGCATGTTCTAAAACAGCCCTCCGGATTGCAGTTTCTCTTGCATGATAACGGGGTGTGCTTTCACTTTTATAGCTTGGTTCATGTTCTTCATCAATAATGATCAGTCCCAGACTGGCAAATGGCGTAAACAGCGCAGATCTTGGACCGATCATCACCTGAACTTCTCCTTTCGCACGTTAAACTGATCATAGCGTTCTCCCTGAGACTGTCTGGAATTGATGACTGATACTTTATCCCCAAATCTGGCATAAAATCTGCGTACCGTCTGATATGTCAGAGCAATCTCCGGAATCAGCACGATTGCTTCCTTTCCCTGAGAAAGCGTCTGCTCGATCAGCTTTATATACACCTGGGTCTTCCCGCTCCCTGTCACTCCCTCGATCAGCACAGGCTTCGGCGATGGTTTTTCCCATTCTCTCTGTATCTGTTTTACTGCCGCTTCCTGTTCATCTGTAAGCGGCATTTGCCTTTCTCCGGAAATATCACCTGTATTCAGTGAAGTTCTCATTATCTCATCATATTCTATGCGGATAATCCCCTGCTCCTGAAATTTCTTTACAACAGCAGAAGTTGTCCCCAGTTCTTTCGCCGCATGTGTATAATCCAGTCTTTTTTTCTCCAGAAGTTCCCTCAGAAGTCTTGTTCTTGCTTTAAATCTTGTTTGTTCAAGTTCTTTCAGCAACTGCATTCCCGCCTCTTCGGAAATGTCCAGGCATATATATTTTTTCTCTTTTGCCTTGATTTTCTCCTGAATTGGAAGTACTGTTCTGAGAGCCTGGATCATGGTGGAACCATAATTTTCTCTCATCCAGGCTGCCAGGGCGATCAGCCTGGATTCCGTAGTCTCTTCTCCACTGCAGATTTCACTGATTTCTTTAATCTTTTCGGGAGCAATTTTCGGTTCATCCGACAATCCGATCACATATCCTTTACGCACCCGGCCGGCATTTCCAAAAGGGATGGCTGCCACCATCCCTGCCTTTATTTTCTTCTCCAGCCTTTCTGGTACACGATATTGAAAACTCCGGTCCAGTTTATCACTGGAAATATCAATTATTATATCAGCATATATCATGAACTTATTCCTGTTTGACCCGCTACCTATTTACCAGCAAGAATATCTGCGATCAGGACACGTTCATCCATAGGATATTTCTTTCCTTTAATTTCCTGATAATCCTCATGTCCCTTACCTGCCAGAACTATAATATCCCCCGGCTCTCCATGATGGATCGCATAGGCGATGGCTTCTTTTTCTGTCCGGAATCTCTACATATTTTCCATCGGTTTTTGCCATACCGATCTTGATATCATCGATGATCGCCTGTGGTTCTTCATCACGTGGATTATCAGAGGTAATGATGGTAAGGTCTGCAAGCTTTCCAGAAACCTCTCCCATCTCATAGCGGCGAAGCTTTGATCTGTTTCCTCCGCATCCAAACAGACATACCAGTCTGTGGGGATGATATTCTTTCAGAGTGGTCAGAAGGCTCTCCAGAGCCATGGCATTATGTGCATAATCGATCATCAGAGTAAAATCATCGGATACTTTTACCATTTCGATACGGCCTTTTACCTTAGCTACTTTTAAGGCTTTGAGAATGTTCTCTTCCGAAACCTTAAAAATGACGGCAGATCGCGATTGCTGTCAGTGAATTGTAGATGCTGAATTTACCGGGAATATCTATCTCCACATGAAAATCCAGAAGTCCTTTCAGATGGTAGGAAATACCCAGATATCCTTTACCCCCGACCAGCTTTGCATCTTCCGCACGAAGGTCTGCTTCCGGTGAAAATCCATAAGTTTCCAGGCTACATGTATGACCTTCAATAATCTTCTCGAAATGTTCATCATCTCTGTTTACAATTCCTACCCTGCACTGTTTCAGAAGTAAGGACTTGCATCTGAGATAATCATCAAAATCCTTATGTTCATTTGGTCCGATATGATCTGGCTCAATGTTTGTAAAAATACCAAAATCGAAAACAAATCCCTGAGTTCGGTGAAGCATCAGTCCCTGGGAGGAAACTTCCATAACCACACAGTCACAGCCGGCTTCTACCATCTCATGGAAATATTCCTGAATCACATAGGACTCCGGTGTTGTGTTCTTTGCAGGGATCACTTTGTCACCGATGATCGCTTCAATGGTTCCGATCAGTCCCACTTTATATCCGGCATTTTCCAGAATAGATTTTACCATATACGTAGTGGTTGTTTTTCCTTTTGTTCCTGTGATACCGATTGTTTTCAGTTTCTCTGCGGGATATCCGAAATATGCGGCAGAAATAAACGCCATCGCATATCGTGTATCTTTCACAAGAATGACTGTCACATCTTCCGGTGCTTCCACAGCTTCTTCCACAATCAGAACCTTTGCTCCTTTTGCAACTACATCCGGCACAAATTTATGGCCATCCACCACTGCGCCGCGGATACAGACAAAAAGAGAGCCCTCTTCTACTTTCCGGGAATCATAAATCACATTTTTTACTTCCTGGTCTGTACTGCCCTGAAGACATGTATATTCCAGCTTTTCCAGTAAGGATATTAATTTCATTTTAATCCTCCATATCATTTCCTGCCTGCCTGAATTTTATACAGCCTCTGCGGCAATTGCGTTACTGTTCACTCCGTTCACAGTAACGCAATTTCTTTAAAGTCAGGCAGAGGTGTTTTACTAAAGCGTATATTCTATATAAGAATAGCACACCTCCCCTGTCGTTTCAACGTTGTTTCTCTACTTCTGCTGTTTTTTTGTCTTCCTGTAACAGAATGCGCTGACTCCGGACATGATTGCAAAATCCCCAGTACAATATACAAAGCCGTTTCTGTCTCATCTCCTGTACGTGGTTTGGAAGCAGTAGTATAAGCACTTCCGGACTTTGAGTCATATCCATAACTCTGGGAAGCCAGAGATGCCGGTTGCGGCGTAACTGTAACAATATTATCAGTTTCCTTTAATTCTACGTTTGCCTTAGATGTCATTGCCTGTGTACCAGTCTCATCAGATGTAACGATTACCTCATTGATCAATTCCTGACTTGCCATATATTGTGGAACAGTCACTGTGGCGTAAAGTGCAAAAGCCTCTCCCGTGGCGATCTGCGGAATCAGAGCCTTGTGTACCTGTGCTGTTTAAATGTTACGCCCTCTTTCCTGACAAAGTTTGCCTGAATTACCGGCAATTTTGGAATCTTTCTGTTACTGAGAACCGAATGAAGTGTCCGCTCACCCGTATTCCTGATGCAGATCTGATATGTTATCGTATCTCCCGGATATGCCTGTGTTCTGTCCGCAGTTTTCTCCACCTCAAAAGTAGCCTTTAATGCAATGACTTCTGTTTCGACTGATTTCTGACATCCAATACTTTCTTCCTTTCCCGGATATTTCGCTTTTACAGTTACTGTATGAATAAGCTCTCCTGCCTGCTCTTCTGCAAGCTGTACTGTCATCTGAAGATTTCTGATTTCTCCTGCCTTAAGACCTGAAATAATTCCCTGCATACCATTTGCAGTAAATCCCTCTTCCTGTTTCCATTCGGCTTTTATATTATCCTGAGAAAAAACACTGGATATCTCTATATTTTCCAGAGGTAATTCTCCTGTATTCTCTACAGACAATATATAAGTAAGGTTCTGCCTGCACGTACCTCTTTCGTCTCCTGCTGTAACCGGGCTGTGATCCCTGTTTTGCCTCCTGTACGGAAAGCAGAGCTGAAGGAGTTTCTGCAACAGTCCGGGTTTCATCCCCTGATTTCATCCAGAAATACGCACCTGTCCCCTCCCAATCTTTGCAAAGCGGTGCATCCTGGCACAGAGGATAATCTGTTTTTACAGAAGAAATACGATATTCTTCACGCAGAGACACCGGCACTTTCATGGTAAAGATATCTGTTTCCGCATCTGAAAGTGCAGCCTCACAGGTCAGCTTTGTAATCTGGGTTGTCTCACCTTTCTTATTTTGTATCTGTACGGATTCAGCCTGCAGATCATTCTTTAACGCTTCTGCATTTACCTGAAAATATTCTGAAATATATACAGTCAGAAAATATCTGGTTTTATCTTCCCTGATCTCATTTTGGTTCTCCTGCTCACTCTGTTGTGTCTGTCCGGTTTCTGTGTCAAATCCTTCTGCGTTTTCTTCTGCCTTCCGGTATTCTTCGCTTTCTATATCTTCTATATCTATTACTGCACTCTCTGATTCACACTCTGTATTTTCGGAATCCACTTCATCTGTCGTATTTTCTGCTGCTTCTGCTTCTCTCACTTCGCCATCCCATGTACTATTTTCCATCGGCAACTGTCCGTTCTCCGAAGCAGTATTTTCCTGTTGACTTTTGTACAGTTCTTTCAGACCGCTCACTTCCAGTGTCAGTTCTGCCTGAAATTTCTCTTCATCGATCCACTGTGCACTCTGCTTTAAACCCACAGCAGGAATATATAACTCTGCAGCTTCAAATTCTGCTGCTGATACTGCTCCTGCTCCCAAAATCCCGACAGCAGCCGTTATCATGACTGCTTTTTTTAACTGATTCCATATTCTTCTTTTCATTCTCTCATTCTCCTGAATTTTTATTCTATGTCATCTGAGGTACTTCCACTGTCAGAATGATATCGGTACAGTATCTTTCGAGATTATAAGTTCATGTCCACAGACATACGCATCTCTCCTCTCTGTTTTGCACAATAAATAAGATTTTCAGAGTTTCTGCTCAGGATTCAAAACCATCTCCCGGACTATCAATAAATAATTGGAAATTTTTGCACCGGACCGGTGCGTGAAAATAAGAATACTGATAACGGCTGTTGCCGATGAATCTACTTTAGCATGTCTATGCTATAAAAACAAGATACCACTTTTTATTTTTCGTATTTGTTTATAATTCTTTTATAAATTTACCGATTGTTTCAGAAATTCGACATACTTTGAACATAATTTTCCCATATAATAGGTCTTGGATAGATGAAAACCACTCTCTATCTCCCCCCTCAAAAACAAAACAGCTCTCACAAAAATGTGAGAGCTGTTTGTTTTTTGTTACTGTTCACTGGTAATATCCCGCGAGGTGTTTTTTGGATTATTTTCTATTGCAATTCTACTGGCAGTCTTTTATAATGTAGAATATCAATATGATTGAATATTTATGATATCAGTGATAAAAAATTTCAAAAATCTTTATATATAAGATCACCCCGCAGATATCATATTTACAGAACATGAAAGAATCGAGGTAATTCCCATGAGCGAAAAAATTACAGTAGTTGCACTGGGCCACAGAGCATTAGGAACCACCTTACCGGAGCAGAAAATCGCTACAAAAAAAGCAGCCAAAGCTGTCGCAGATCTTGTAGAAGCCGGAAATCGTGTAGTCATTTCCCACAGTAACGGTCCCCAGGTTGGAATGATCCACACAGCCATGAATGAATTTGGCAAAACACATCCTGACTATACATTTGCACCTATGTCCGTATGTTCGGCAATGAGTCAGGGCTATATCGGATATGACCTCCAGACCGCAATCCGCGCAGAACTTATTTCCCGCGGTATTTATAAACCGGTAGCTACTATCCTTACACAGGTTGTCATTGATCCATATGATGATGCTTTCGCTGAACCTGAGAAGATCATCGGACGTGTCCTTACAGAAGAAGAGGCTGAAACTGAAGAAAGCAAGGGAAACTTTGTCACTAAACTGGCTGACGGCACTTATAAAAGAATCCTGGCAGCTCCGAAACCGCAGAAAATCGTAGAGCTTGAAACAATCCGCACACTTGTAGATGCGGGCCAGGTAGTAATCGCAGCAGGCGGCGGCGGAATCCCGGTTATGGAACAGGGAATCGATCTTCATGGTGCAAGTGCGATCATTGAGAAAGACCTTTCCAGCGGACTTCTTGCACAGGAATTAAATGCAGATACTCTTCTGATCCTTACCAGTGTTGAGAAAGTAAGTCTGAACCTCGGTCAGGACAATGAAGAATATCTTAATACAATTTCTGTAGATGATGCTAAGAAATATATGGCTGACAATCAGTTTGCCCCAGGCTCCATGCTTCCTAAATTCGAAGCCGGAATCTCTTTTATCGAAAAGGGAGATAACAGAAGAACGATCATCACAGATATTGCGCATGCAAAGGATGGATATTTCGAAAAAACCGGAACTATCATTAAATGATTCTATAGCAATCCTCGTAAATAATACATTTAAGAGGATTGCTATATTTTATCTGGCAATACAAAAAAGACATATACCAGAGCAATACATATCATCTTGCCGGTATATGTCTTTTTAATTATCATATTATGATGTCAGATTTCAAAAGTTTTACCCCCTGACCTGATATTACATAGATTTACGTTCCGCAATCTCTGCCATCTTCGCTTCGTTCAGACGAGTATCACCATGCACACGGCTGTAGGAAAGATATCCGTTCATACGGTCAATCTTTGTCAGATTCTTGGAACCGCAAACCGGACACACGTCCATTTCAAGTTCCTCATGTCCGCAGTCATCACAGTAAGCAAGGGAAAGATTTACTCCCTCATAATATCCCAAAGACATGGCTCTGCGGATCAGAGTACGTATTGCTTCACGATTATAATCGATCGGATAACGTACATACTGAATCTTACCGCCGTTGCACAACTCCCAGAAACGTCCCTCCAGATCCTGTTTTTCAATCGGAGTTACATCTTCAGTCACATGACAGTGGAAACTGTTGCTTACATAAGGACGATCAGAAACCCCTTTCACAATGCCATACATCTTACGGAACTGTTCCACCTGCAGTCCACATAAACTCTCTGCCGGTGTTCCATAAATTGCATAAAGATAACCATCTTTCTCTTTAAATTCATTTACTTTCCTGTTGATATATTTCAGCACATCCAGTGCAAACTGCCCGTCTTCAGCAATGGATTTGCCATTGTAAAGTTCCTGGAGTTCATTTAATGCAGTGATTCCGAAGGATGCTGTCATTGGTTTCAGAATCTTGCCAATCTTTTCATTCGGTTTCAGATGTCCACCGTAAAATCCTCCCTCACAATATGCCAGCGGGTTGGTTGACGCACGCATCTGTCCCAGATAATCATAGGTACGGATATGCAGATTACGGATCATCTCAAGATAGAAATCCAGCACTTCGTAGAAATCCCTGCTCTCTGCTCTGGCTTTGGCAAGGATCATTGGAAGATGAAGGCTTACCGCACCGATGTTAAATCTTCCCACAAACACAGGAACATCCTTATCATCTGCCGGATACATACCGCCTCTCTCGTACCAGGGGCTTAAGAACGCACGACATCCCATAGGACTTATAACCTTTCCATACTGCTTGTACATACTGGAAATATATCCTTTTCCTGACATGGACAGCCAGTCCGGATACATAGTCTTGGCAG
>ENA-OQCF01000281-OQCF01000281.1-human-gut-metagenome-genome-assembly--contig:-NODE-281-length-19598-cov-19.695188_pt1 | contig 19598 bp, 37 predicted proteins | sample MGYA00242756_ERZ504573 | MGnify/ENA primary metagenome ERZ504573 (study PRJEB26092, sample SAMD00036240) | human gut metagenome | host: Homo sapiens | study: EMG produced TPA metagenomics assembly of... | reverse complement strand
GCATCTTCCGGATGCCCGTGTACGCGTCCGTATACCGGTCGAACGAATACGGTTGATGGTGACAGCGTGCCGTGCTGACGCAGTGAACAGCGCATCCAATCCGATGCGTTTGAACAACATGTTGAGCACATCGCCGGCAGCGCCGGAAACGGTGAGGTAATCCTGCCCCCGATCGGTTGGAGGATGCGGCGTGAGAGCAGGCCATGCCAGGTGGGGCCCTCCACGCTGCCGTCCGTGTTGCGCACGGTCACCAACCGCCGTATTCGGTGCCGTCGATTATGATCAGCGCGCCGGCCTCCGGCTGCGGCAGGCAGGTGAGTTTGAACGAATTCTCATCGCTGCCGTAGGCGAGATCGAGCATGTAGTCGTCCACCGCGCGCAACGGCTTGTGCTTCGCGTCGGTGACTATGAGGCTGACCACGGTGGTTCGCTCCTCTCCTCGACGGGCGTGAGCTCGAACGTGTAGCCTCCCGGCCAGCTCACTTCGGCGCGGCCCGCCGGCAACGGCTGGAAGATGTAGCTGCCGGAATCAAGGCCGGCACCGCGTTCCGCGTTCGCGAACCAGTTGATCCGGTCGCCGGCCGCGTTGACGAACGCCACCGAACGCTCGCCCTCCACCGCATCCACCTCGACGCGAGCGCCGCCGGGGATGTCACCGGTGATCCGGTACTGGTTGCCGCCGATCGTGACGGTCGGATTCGAGCAGGGCCCGTATATGGTCATACGGAACGGCATCGGGTCCAACCCGTCCACGGCTATCACCGGTGGGGCGGATGGCGGCCCGTAATCGTAGTCCATGTCATACGGGTGATCGAGATACTGGTAGGCGTCGGGGTCGCTGGGCGCATAGGTGACGGTCGGCAGGCTGCGTCGCCACATGCCCAATTGGGTCACGGTCAATTGGGTTTCGATGATGCGCGGCGTGATGGATTGCGGTTCGCTTTTGGTGATGAGCGCCCTGCACTCCCACACGTCGTCCACGCGCAGCAGGCCCGATATCGTGGAGTCCCTGGAGTGCGCGAGCACGTCATGGTCGGTGAGCATGCGCAGCCGGTCCAATTGGGTTTCGCCGTCCACGGCCTTCACCGTAAGCGTGAGTTCACGGGCCTGCCATGCCACCCCGGTAAGGGTGCGCGCGCCGAGCGTGTACGTCCACGCGCGTCCTCTCAACGATGGCATCGTCTCCCCGTAGATGGGGCCTTCGAACGAGATCGAGCCGCCGGTGGAACACACGTACTCAAGCCTTTGCATAGCGTCGCACCGCCCTTCCGAATTCCCGCCCGTCGATGTTGATGCCCAACTGTTGCAGAATGAACGGCATATCCTCGTGGAACGCCTTCACCTCGGCCAGCAGCTCGTCCAACTGGGATTGCATGCCCTGCTGGTTCGACTGCGTGCCGTTGACCATCTGGCAGGCGTTGGCCGGCAGGCTCATCACGGGGGTGGGCATGCCGAACGTGTAACCGTCCAACGTGAGCCCATCGGCGAGTTCGCCGAGGCTCCGGTTGACGACTTCCTGGCTGCGGTCGATGCCTTCGGCCATGCCCCGGCCGATCATCACGCCGACCTCGTCACGGAACACGCGTGACGGCGAATGGATGCCGAGCTTGTCCTTGACCCAGTTGAGCGCGTCCTTGGCGGCGTTGACGGCCGCGTTGACGAGGGTGCCGGCCGCCGAGGCGACGCCGCTGGCGATACCCTTGATGATGTTCATGCCGACGCTGCCCCAGTTCACCGACGTGAAAGCGTCCCAGATGCTTTTCACGATGGCCGGGATCTTACCGATCAGCTGCGGTATGGCGCTGGCCAGGCCGTTGGCCAGGGTGACGAGGATCTGCACGCCCGTCTGCAGGATCTGCGGCAGGTTCGCGGCTATCGAACTGGCGAGGTTGCCGATGATGGTGGGTGCCTGCGCGATGAGCTGCGGCAGCGCGTTCATGAGGCCCTGCACGAGGCCGAGGAGGAGCTGCATGCCGCTGTTGAGCAGCTGTCCGACGTTGGATGCCAATCCGGAGACGAGCGCCATGATCATGTTGAGCGCGGCCGGCAGCAGCGTAGGCAGTTGCGAGGCCAGCCCGTTGACCAACGTGGTGACGATGAGCACGGCGGTGGTCATCAGCTGGGGTGCGTTCGTGCTGATCGCGTTCATCAGCGCGGTGAGGATGGCCGCGCCCTGCGCGAGCATGGCCGGCAGGCTGGCGGTGATCTGCATGTTCAGCTGCTGCAGCAGTGTCGGCAGTTGCGCGGACAGCTGGCCTATCATCGCGAACAACTGCCCCTGCATGCTCTGGTCCAGCATGCCGAGACCCGCGACCAACGCGGCAATGATGCCGGCTATGCCCATGTACTTCATGAAATTGCCGGGGCTGAAGAACAAGCCGAACAGGGAGCCGATCTTGCCCAATCCGGCCTGCAGTTTCGGACCCACGATGTCGCCGATGCCACCGAACACGTCACCCAATCCGGATACGACCGGACTCATGGCGGATTTCGCCTTGCCGGCCACCGATGACAGTCCGGATACGAGCTTGCTGTCCGAGATCTTGGAGAATATGCCGCCGAAGCCGTTGCCGACTTTGGAGCCCAGCACCTTGATGTTCGAATCGAATGCGCTGGTGAGCTTTCCGAATCCGACACCCAGCCTGTCCGCCACTCCGGCGACCGACTGGCCCACATCGGAGCCCGCGATCTTCGCGCCGAGCAGTCTGAACGGGCCCGTGAGCTTGTCCGCGCCCTGCCGGATGCGGTTGACGGCCGACGCGAACGGGTCGCCGTCCACGGCGAGAGCGTCGCGGATATCCTTGTTGAAATACGATTTGAACTGCTGCAGGCCCGTCAGGCTCGACTGGAGCTGGCCGGGCATCTGCTTGAGCTTTCCGATGAGCTGGCCGATCCCGCCGTCACCGAGTTTGCCGAGCGTGTCGAACACGTTGGTGATCTTGTCCACGTTGCCGCCGACCCCGGCGAACAATGCGAACGCTCCGGCCAATTGGCCGAGACTGCGACGATGTCCTGAACGGTGATGCTGCCGTCCTGCAACCCCTGGCTGAATTGCTCGATGAGCTTGACGGCCCTGTCCACATACGGGGTGAGCTTGCCGTTCAACTGCTCCACGAACGGTGTGAGCTGGCTTGAGAGCGCGTCCACGGCCGGAATGGCCGCGTTGAACGTCTTGCGCAACGATTCGAGCGCCAGCTTGCCGGGGCCTTCGCCCAATCGGCTGAGAGCGGCCTTCACGTTCGCCAAAGCGCCGCTGAACGTGTCGCCGGCAGCCAATGCGGCTCCACCCAACCCTTCCTGCATGGCGTCGGCGAAGGTCTGGAAGTCGATTTTGCCTTTCGAGACCATGTCGGACACGTCTTCGGAGGTGGTGTTGAGGTGTTTGGCGAGCATTTGGAGGACGGGCACGCCGGAGCTCATCAGTTGGAGCATGTCGTCGCCTTGGAGTTTGCCTCGTGCGGCGACGGATCCGAAGATGGTGCCGATGTCGGTGAGTGATCGGCCCGAGATTTGCGCGGTGTCGGCCACGGTCTTGAGGACCTTGGTCATCTGCTCGCCGGATGCGATGCCGGCCGCCGATAGGCTGGCGGCCACGGTGGCGGCATCACCCAATCCGAACGCGGTGCCCTTCACACTGGCGAGCGCGTTGTTCATGATCTCGCTGACGCTGTTGGCGTCGTGGCCGAGGCCTTTGAGCTTGGCTTGCGCGTTTTCGATGTTCAGGGCGCGGGTGAAGCCGCCTTTTGCGGCGAGCGCGGTGACGCCTCCGGTGATGGTGCCGATGGCGCCGAGTCCGAGTTTGCCGTTTTTGCCGAATGCCTTGCCGAGGGTGCCGGTGAGGCTGCCTCCGCTTTTCCTGGCTGCGGTGTCCACACTGCCGGTGATGTCGCCTTCGAGGGTTTTGCCGAAGTCCTTGCCGGAGGGTGCCACCTGCACGTATACGGTGCCGATGTCCTGTGCCATCGGGGTCCTCCATCCTGATAGTGGTGTTGGCTCCCCGATGGCGGTCGGGGCTAGTCGGTGATGTGGAAGCGTTGCTTGAGGAGTTCGCGGCGTTCGAGTCGTTCCTTACGCGCTTGGCTGGTTTCCAATCGCGTCGGCGCGAACGGGTCCGCGTGCCTGTCCGTCCAGGGTCGCCAGCCTTCGCGTTGCAGCCTGCCTTCGAGTTCGAACATGTCCCACATGGCGATTTCGGCCCCGGTGGGCGTGTACGTCCAGCCGGCGAGCGCCGCGAAACAATGGCTGGTATGGTTCCTGAGGATCTGTCTCGTGAGCCGCCATGCCTGGCCGATGCCGTAGTTGGCTTTGGGTTTCCTGTCCGCGGGCGCGTTGAGCCATTCGGCGAGCGTGACGGGCTTCCATGTGGTGTGGTATGTGGCGAGCCAGTCGGCGTCTAACGCTTCCCTGTGATTGGCGTGGAGGGCACTGAGGTAAACGCTTTTGGGTCGAGGCCGGATTGTTCGGCCCAGGTGCGCACGGTGGCGGTGAGCCATGCCATGGCGTGGCCGGTCTTGCGCAACGCGTTCCAATAGTCCGGACGCAACTGTTGGAAGTAGGCGAGGAACGCGCTCATGGCGAGCGCGGTCTGTTCGTCGGAGAGCACCGGCTGGCTTTTGATCAGCAGGATCACGTTGACGAGGTCGATGGGCAGGTCGGCACTGTTGAGGTTGGGCAGGTCGAGTTTGACGCCGAGAACGTCGAGGTGCACGTCCTCCAGCTGGTCGTCGTCGTTGATGATGGGTTCGACCTTCGCGTATTGGTTGGTCATGGCGGTCTCCTTGATACGGTTTTTCTTTTTTGCTGGTTTGGCGGTCGGATATGAGGTTCCCCGCATCGGGACCGCATCCTGGATGCGGGGAAGAATCAAAAGCCCCGCGGGTGAAGAGCGGAGTCCCGCGGGGGAGGAAGCTGGTCAGGCTTCGGCCGCGGCTTCCGCCGTGGCGTTATGGGCTGCGGTGGATGCGGACGGTTCCACGACCATTCCCCACGCATGCCACTGGTAGCCGTCGCTGCCCTTGAACGTCTTGAGCGTCATGTTGTACTGGAGCAGGTCGGTGGATTTGAGGGTGATGTCGTCACGGTCGGAGACCTTGATCTTCTCCGCGTAGATGACGATGGGACGTTCCTTCTGGTCGATGCCGGCGATGACCATCGACATGGTCTTGGAGGTAGACGCATCCTTGACGTGGATGCCTCCATCCTTGTCCACGGTGGAGTTTGTGTAGAGTTCCACGACGCTCTTCTTGCCTTCGAGCGCGGAGAACCGGAACGTCCAGTAGCCCGGATCGGTCTCCGAATACACCACGTCGCCGTTGTGGCCCTTGATCTCGGTCTCGTCGCCCGGCTCCGGGTGGATGGTGGTGCCGTCCTCGCTGTTGTAGCCGATGGGCAGCTTGTTCGCCGACGGCGTCCAATCGGCGCCCGCCGGTTTCGTGTATGTCTCGCCTTCGCCGAACAGGAACACTGCGTAGTCCTTGACGGCGCGCACGAGTTCGGCGTTGTTGCCTGAGCTGATGTAACTGTTGTCAGCCATGATGATCGCCTTTCAAAACGAATCGTTGGAATTATGGACTGCCTCAAACGGTGTTCGTCTGAAGCAGGAGAAATCAGATACGAGTAGATGCAGCCGTTCTCGTCGGTCATGCGAACCGGCCCGGAATCATGCTCGATGCTGATGATCGGAATCGGAGGCCACAAGCCGGTCAGATACAGTTCGATGCTGCTGGCAAGCTCGTGCGAGGCGTCGAGGTCACCGGTGCCGTCGTCCCTACGCACCCAGATGGAACAACGGACGCGCACGTACTGGCTGATGGGTGTTGCCTTCTGCTGCGGTTCCGCCACGATCACGCATTCGGATTCCGAATTGTTCCTGCTGCGCAGCGTGCCGAACACGACATCCGGGAAGCGTTCGCGCAGCAGGTTCAGCAGGATTCGTTCCAAACGGGGTGTTCTGGTGGGAGGTTGGAACACGCTCATGCGACCACCTTGCCGATCATCTGCGTGAGCACGCCATGAGCGCCCTCCACCGCGGCCGGACAGGTGGCCACCACGTTCGAACGGTCGGTGTCCTCGTTGCGGTACACCTTGATGGACGGATGCACTTCGGCCATGCCCTCCATCTGCTCCTGCACACTGTCCATGACCGGTTTCACGGCCTCGTGCAGCACCTCGGAGCTGAACGCATTGCGGTTGAGCACAACCTTGACCTTTTTCGCCATTTTTCACCCCTCCCTGACGAACGCGTTGACCACGTCGCCGATATGAAGCCCGTGCCTCCACCATTCGAGCGGCGGCCCGTCCACCATCAACGGTTTGCCGCGCACCACGAGGCAATCCGTGTCCAGGATTCCCGTGGGCTCCCCGCGGAAATACAGGGTGAAACGGCGGGCCACGCCCTGCGAGTCCGCGCCCGGGGACTGCGAGGCCTCCACCGGCTCCACGAAACCCATGAGCGTGGCCACATGCCGCATCTCTCCCTGCACCGGGTTCCCGTCGGCATCCATTTCGGCCGCGCCACGATACACGTCAACACGTTCCATCAGACCACCTCCCCGGATGCCATGTCGATGCTGAAGGCGCGCTGGCCACCCAAGCCGAGCACGGTGAGGTAGTCGTTGTTCCATCGCAGGTAGCCGTCCGGCGAAGCCACGAGTAGGAGTTGGAGAAGGGGCCGGTGGTCTCGGTGTTCTGCGTGACGCCCGTGGGCACGCCGGACACCTGCTGCTCCATCGCGGTGCGCACCATCTGGCAGCACACAATCTCGAGGCCGCGCCGATGCGCCGTCCACCACGATTCCTCATGGGTCTCGGGGTAGACGGACACGTGGTTGCGGATGCTCTCGCTCGCATCGAGCAGCAGCTCGTCCGCCTGCGCCTGTTCGTCGGGGGTGAGCGTGTGCCAGCGTTTCTCCAGATCCTCGTACGTGGCGAACGGATTCGGCTGTTCGTCGGCCATGATGGAGCTCCTTTAGCCGATGACGCCGGCGGTCCTGAGCGAGCCGATGAGCGTGTTCAGCTGCCGTTTCGTCTCGTTCAGTTCGGCCACCACGGTGTCGAACTCGGCCTTGGTTGGCGCGGCGCCGGCCGAGACGGTTGCGTCGGCGCGGCCACGTCGGCGACGGCCGTGCCCTTCTTCACGCCTCCGAAAGCGGTGAACGGCGTGCCGTCCGGGTTCCACAGGCGCGCGGGCACGTCCATGGCACCGGTCTTGTGTTTCTTCCTGCCTGCCGGCTGGATGATGAAGTCCTGGGTGAACGCGCTCATCAGGCACCTTCTTCCGTGGAGGTCTTGAGCACGGCGAACGCCTTAGGTTCGATGACCGCGTAGGAGAACATGGCCTCGGTGCGGTAGGCGATCTGGTTGTGGGCTTTGAGGTCGACGCCGGTCTGGTCGGGGTCGCCGTAGGGGATGATCTCGGACGTGATGTCGCGCACCATGCCCCATTTGATGAGGCTGAAATCGCCCATGATGGCGAGCACGTGGGTGGGTGTCTTGGCCTTGGCCCCGTTGACGGTGGCGCTGGTGGCGGCCTTGATGCCGTCGAGGGTGCCGACCTGCAGGTTGAGCGGGATCTCCGGGTAGTAGCGCATGCCGGTGGCGGGTACGCGGATCTTGCGCAGGCGGGAGGCCCACGTGCGGCTGATGGCGATGCCGTTGATGTCGTAGGTCTCGTTGAGCTGGTCGGCCAGGTTGTCGACGTTGGTGATGTCGTCGTCTCCGGCGGTGACCTGCATGGCGCGGGCCGTGAGCGCGTCGAATCCGGTGAGGGGTTCGCCGGTCTTGGGGTTGATGGCGTGGTAGACGACGTAGTCGAGGGCGCGGCCGATGGCCTCGGCCTGGTCGGCCTGGATGGACTGGATGATCTGGAAGCGGTTGTCCTCGTCGGCCCATTTGAGCTCGCTGGTGACTCGTGTGGTGGTCTGCACCTTGAACGTCTTGCCGCTCACGTAGTTCAGGTCTTGCTCGTAGGAGCTCTTGGTCTGGCCTTCGGCGGTCACGTCGGCCTCGGCGGCGCCGTTGAAGATCATGTATTCCTTGTCGGTGAAGATCTGCGGGCTGCTCGGGGACAGGGCCGCGATGGTCGATGTCTCCTTGACCTTGTTGACGACGGCCGTGGCGACGGTCTTGGCAGGTGGAGTTTGCTGGTGTCCATTGCCATGATGTTGTTCCTTTCTGGGGGATGATTGCGTTTAGAGGTTGGAGAACAGGTCGTCGGCCCATGCGCGTTCGTCGGCTCCTGCGGCCTTGCCGTCGGGGGTCTTGCCCTGGTTGGGCATGCCCTTGGGCTTGGGGTGCGCGTACTGGTCGATGGCCTTCGCGTTCGCGGTCATGGCCTCGAGCGTGTCGCCGTGCAGCAGCGAGGCTGGCACTCCGGTCTCCTTGGAGACCTGCGCCTTCCACTCGTTTCGTTGTTTCTCCGCCTCGTAGGCGGCGTTGGCGGCTTCGAGTTCCTTGATGCGTTTGGCGGCCTTCTCGGCTTCGGACAGCTGCGAGTCCTTGAACTGTTGCAGTTCCTCGGCGGCCTTGCTGTTGTCCTTGGCGCGCTGCTCCCATTTGCGCGAGTGGGCGCGCTGCTCCTCGAACTTCGCCTTCCAGTCGATGTCCTCGCCGGGGTCGGCCGGGTCTCCCGTTGCGGGGTCGCCGGAGCCGCCTTCGCCCGCGCCGGAATCGATGAGACGAAGGTTGTTGCGGAATCGGTGCCAGTGCGGCATGTCGTGCATGATGGTTCTCCTTTGTGGTTGATGGGCCCGTTCCGGGCATAAAAAACCACCCGTGCGGGTGGTGTGGAGTGGCGGGTGCAGGATTCGAACCTGCGTGGCGTGATGCAGCCGATTTACAGTCGGCCCCGATCGGCCTCTCTGGCAACCCGCCGTATGGTAGAATCGAGGTAACGGGGATCCCACGTAACCGGCTCTTGAGACCGGCACATAATCCGGGGGGTTATCCCCGTTCTTCTATTTCAATACGATTTGGTGGAATCCTTCCGAGTCGAACACCCACAGCTCTTTGATGTGGGATTCATGACGGGCGTTGTACAGCGACAGTTGGTTGACGAACTTGTCGGGCAGTTTCGTGCTTCCGAAGTCCAGTACAAACACGTCCTTGACAACGCCCTGTTCGACGCCGCCGACGACGCGTCGTTGATGCGTTGGGCCACGTTCCTGTATTTCAGGCTTGCCGGTGATTTCAGTTCGGCGTCGCATTCGTGGCTCAGCCAGTGGAAGTCGTTGCTGGGCTTGCCATCATGCTTTTCGGTATCCACTCGTATTCCTCGCCCAGCTTCTGGAACTTCTCGAGGAACACGATCTCGTGCCGTTCGAGGATTTCCCTGCTCGGGTCGACGCCGACGGCGAGCTGGCGCCGGTACCAGGATTCCGCAGTGCCTTTTGGCTCTCCCTTCATTGACAGGAGTCTGACGGACTGCTCCCACGGCATGGTCGGCGTCGGGTAGACGCGTCCGTGAACGCCATGGGATTGTCCCGGCGCATGCGCTTGAGCTTCTCCCGGTAGTCGCCACCTCCCTTGCTGGCTTCCTGCCACATGGCGGTGAGCCGTTCGGGGTTGTATCCGGCGAGTGTCTGGCGGCCCCAGCTGGGGACGATCTGGCAGTCGCAGTCCCGGTGGTATTGCATCTCCAAGCCTGCCGAGTCCTCGCTCAGGTAGGTGAAGCCCCGTGATGCGAGCATGGTGCAGAACGCGCATGTCCTTGCTCCGCGCGGCACTCTCGCCCATCGTGGTTTCGACGGGTCGATGCGCATGTTGCGTTGGGTGGTCAGGCGTGCGGCGGCGTTGACCATGTCGGCGACGAACTGCATCGCGTCATCCGGGTTGCCCAGATCGGGCCACAGGTCGTCGATCGTGAGTCCCGCGCGCGACTGCCCGTTCTTGACCTGCGTGTAGGTCAGGCCGTTGTAGTCGGTGTTGTTGAAGCCGCCCTGCACCTGCCAGAGGGCGCGGTCGGGGTCGATGAGCCGCGTGTGGTCGAAGTCGTCGAGCCGGACGCCCGCGTATTCGCTCCACAGGCCGCGCACGGTGTCGTAGTATTCGTTCGCCAGCTGGGAGGCGTCTCGGGAGAAGTCGCGGATCGCGTCCTTGACGTTCAAAGGGTCGCGGTCGACCATGTTCTCGATGACGTCGGCCGCGCTCTCCCTGAGGTTGTCAAGGTCGGTCTGGTAGTCCCTGTACGCCTTGTCCAACAGCGGCTGCAGTTCCGGCGGGGCTTTCGGATTCGCTGCCATCAGCCGCCTCCGTGTCCTGCGGGTTCATCCGCTGCTGTTTGAGCTGGTCGATGTTCCGTTGGGCCTTCATCCGCTGCTGGTAGGCGCGGAACGATTGGAGCTCGCCGGCCGTGAGTCCGAGCTTGGCCAGTCCCACGTCGGAATCCGCCCAGTCGCCGTTCACGCCGGCGACCTTCGTGTAGTAGTCGGCGCGCGCCGCGTCGCTTACTTCGCGGGTCGGCGCCCACAGGGGACGGATGCCGGTCAGGTCTGGCGGCTGCGGGCTGTTGTCGCGCAATTGCACGGCCATGCCCATGGCGTTGAGGAGCTGGCGGGAGAACATGCGGTTCTGCCGGTTCGCGGTGCGCGTCAGCTGGTTCTCGGCGGCGGCGAGCGCTTCGGCGCTGGTGGGGTTGGCCAGTCGTATGCCGAGTTGTTCGGGTGGGATGTCGGTTTCGGCCGAGGCGAGCATGGCTATGGTTTCGAGCATGTCGCCGTGGGGTTGCATCGATGCCTGGGAGACCTGTTTGAGTTCGGGGATGTCGCCGTTGATGTCGCGGCTGATCGCGTTGATGCTGCTGACGAGCGCGCTCCACGTGTCCTGTTGGAAGGATTCGCGGCTCAGGCCGAGGAACCATATTTTTGGGACCGAGTAGAATTCGGCGGACGCTTCCATGCGGACCATAGTGCGCATGGCCATGTCGGTCAGGTTCATGAGGGCGCGGTTGATGCGTGAGCGGCCGAAGGGGCGGTCCATCTGCTTGTCGTAGACGATGGGCACCACGGCCACGCGGTCGAGCCGGTTGTATTGGGGTTCCGCTTCCCACCCGTATCCGGTTTTCATGCAGGCGTAGTTGCGGCCGGGCAGCCATGCGTTGAATGCGGTGATGTTGCCCCATTTGTCGCTGTCGGTGATGGTCAGCGCGGCTTTGATGCGTCGGCGTTCGTTGTCCCATAGTGCGGCGGACCAGTCGGCCGAGCGCGGGGTGATGAGGATGCGCTCGTTGTCGTCCGGGTCGTAGTCGATGGTCAGGAAGCTGCAGGAGTGCTTGTAGCAGCTGATGACGGCCTCGCTCATGTCGGTTTCGAGCTCGTTCATGCGCATGATCTCGTCGATGCCGTGGTTGTCGGCCCCGGCGGCGGTCTCGAATCCCTCGAACACGCTCTTGTCGGCGAGCGCGCGCACGCTTTTCTGTGGCCAGCCGACCACGACGCCGGCTTTCTGGGCGACGATGTTCGGGATGCTGATGCCGAGGTTGTTGAATCGTTGTTTGGCGTCGTAGAACGCGGAGCGTAGCAGGTTGCGTGGGTATTTGTTGCGCCAGAGTTCCAGTAGGCGGGTGATGTCCGTCATGTCGTTGTCGGGTACGTTGGCGATGTGTGTCACGGACGAGGAGCCTGTGGACAGGTAGGGGTTGCCGAAGCTGATGGATTGTTCGCTCATCCGATCATGACCTCCTGTACTCGGTCCGGGTCTCGTTTGGTTATGGTGGTGCCGTAGAGGGCGAGCGTGCATGCCACGAGCGGCTTATGTCGATGTCGCTGCCCATCGGGTTCCATCCGACGGCGCCGGATTTGCCGATGCTGCGTGTGGTGGCGTTGGCCACGGCCGTGGCGAGCGCCGGTGCTTTGTCGTCCGGCAGGTGGGTGAGTTTGCCGTCTCTGAGCATGTCGAGGAATTTGCCGCAGGCGCGGCCCATGTCGCTGTAGTTGGTGACGATGACTTTCACGTGCCGGGCTTTGAGGTCGGCCAGCAGGCTCATGGCGGGTGATTGCGAGTCGATGACCACGCTTGCTGTGCGCGGCCAGTGGTCGGCGATGTAGTCGACCGCCCATTGGGTGCCTTTGGATTGGGTGGACTCGAAGCGGCGCAGTTCGATGTGCGCGGTGCCGTCCCTGTGGTTGACGGCTCCGCCGATGGCCAGCGAGCTGCGGTCGGGTTTCATGTCGAGCGCGTATCCGATCAGTCCTTTGATGTTGGGTGTGCCGGTGGCGGCTTTCGTCCATTGTTCGGGGTTGATGGCCCGATTGGTGGCGGTTTCATCCCAGATGCCAGTGCCTCGCGGCGGAAGCTGTCCTTGCCGAGCTGGCGTTGCATGCGCAGCATGCTGGTTTCGCTGGTGCGGCGCGGGAAGCTCGGGTTGGCTTTCCTCCATTGGGCGCGGTCGTCGCTGTCGGCGTCGCGGTCGGCGGAGAATTCCACGTAGAGCATGTCGTCCTCGCCGGCGAGCGCCTGGCGGCGGCGTTCCGTGAACGCTTCGCCGGGGTCGGCGGGGCGCGGTGGGGTGCCGATGTAGAGGACGAGCGCGTTGGGGCTGGTGTTGGTGGCGGGCACCATGTCGCTGATGGCCTGTTCGGTCAGGATCTGTGCTTCGTCGAACACGATGATGTCTACGGCGTCGTTGCCTCGGGCGAAGCCCTGGCTCGTGCGCCGAACAGTATCTTGCTGCCGTTGGCGAAGGTGATTTCCTGCATGCCGTTGCCGCCGCGCACGCCGTCGGTGCGGCCGGAGTGGTCGAGGTATCCGATGAGCGCGGGGTTGCGTACCAGGGTGCGCACGTGGTCGAACGTGTTGCTGTTGGTACGGTTGTGGTGCGCGGTCCAGATGACGGTCAGGTTCGGGATGAGCGTGCACAGGATGACCACGAGGCTGGAGACGGTGAAGGTCTTGCCGGTCTGGCGGCAGATGCTCAACACCACGCCGCCGACGGAGGCGGCGAACGTGCCGTCTGCTCTTCGGCCGAGGATGAGCGTCAGCAGTCCCTGCTGCCAGCGGTCGTAGCGGATGCCGCATGCTTTGGCGCGCTTGTTGACCTTGGGGAACATGCTAGTGACGATGCCGGAGGGCATGACGATGTGTCGTGCGACCTCAGATAGCTTCGGGTCGGAATTCTCCGTCATCGTCGTCGTCCTCCGGATCTTCTTGCGTCGTCATGCCTTGTGCGGGGTTGCCTTCGAGCCGTTCGATTTCGCGGGTCAGGGCGAGCAGCTGCTTGCTGATGCCGGTCAGGCTGCCCGGCGGGGTGCCGGCGCTGAACATGGCTTCCTTGAGCCGGGCCTGCGTGCGTTTGAGCACGCTCACGTAGTCCTCGGGCCCGTCGTTCATCATCGCCTCGAAATCGGCGGCGGTGAGGGCGTCCATCGCCTCTGGCTCATGTTCCGCGTCACCGGCCGGGGCGGGAGGGGTGGTGACGCGGCTCATGCGCTTGGCCTTGCGGTAGGCGCGCTGCTTGCATTTGGCCGAACAGTATTTCGCTTTCTTTCCACGGCCGGACGGGGTGAACGGCTGGCCGCATTCCTCGCAGATCACCGCGCTCACCTCCAAAAACGTAACGGGATAACGTAACGGCCGTCCAAGGCGTTACGTTTTGACATGCCGGGGAGATATCGGCCCTGCGCCCGAGGGGGCTTCGACCGGGGCGGACGGGTCTCCTCCCCACGTCACCAGTCGCCGCTTGTCACCAATGGCATCGAGGTGGCCTTCAGGTCGGCCGTGTGCCCCTGTTCGAATGTTTGTTTGATGTGTTCGCGCGCCCACGCGACGCTGTGGTTGGAGCGGACGCGGTTGCACCAGCGGTGCGCGAGCCGGCAGTTGGAGAACAGGTAGGGCGAGCCGCCCTTGCTGACCGGGATGATCTCGTCCACCTCGGGCGAGCCCGGCAATCCCGGCGGCAATGATTTGTCCACGGGCCGGCCGCACAGGTGGCACGTGTCGTAGGCCGCCAGCACGCGGGCCACGACCTGCTGGCGTCGCCAGCCATTGGCATGACGGGTGTTGCCCCGGCGGCCGCTCATAACCCGGCCTTGTCGCACGACCGCTGCCAGGCGTCCACGAACGCCTGCACGGCCCGGCGCATGACCGGTTCGAGGGGGTCGACCACGAGATGGCCGGACGGGGTGACGCTCACGGGCACGGGCAGGGCGTCGATGTCGCCGAGGGTGTTCCCCTTGCACGTGATCCGCAGGCTGATGGTCGGCATGCCCGGCATTGTCATGGCGTCATCGCCTCACAATCAAATGAAAAGAGTGGCGGGGCGAACATCACCGGCGCTTTGGACGTGCCGGCGGAGTACTCTCGCCCCATGCAATGCGGTCAGATACGCGAAAACCCAGCCACGTGAGCTGTTTTTCGACACTTCTGCCACTGCAATCATCGGTTACAGTGACAATTTTGTCAAGCCGCTCCGCCGATCACGAGTCGGTACACGTCGCAATAGGCGAGGCCCTGAGGGCTGGAGGGCAGCTTGCCTCGGTTGACCCACACGTTGAGCGTACCCCTACGCACCGGTATCCCTGCATCCGTGAACGCTTGCTATCTCAGCCGCCGACCCTCGCCTGGAATCATCCAACACAACGTCTTGAGCCTACGCAGTTTGACCGTCTGCGCTCGCTGTTCCCGTCCGCACACGGGACAGGTAACCCACTGGTCTGCCGCGCCTGCGGTGAGCATCGTGGCGCACAGCTCGCACGTGCCGATCTCGCGTCGCTGCTCTGGCGGATCCAACGTGAGGTCGATTTTCCGGGCGATGCCGTTGATGGTCGCCATGTAGAAGCCGGCATCCGCGAACGTGGCGAGCCTGGGATGGCCCGCACAGTCGATAAGCGTGGCCTCGAGGTCCTCCATGCGTGGATCCTTGTGCCAATCCAAGGCGTCGATGACATCCAAGCAACGCCACAGTTCGCGCGCCGTCGCATCGAGCATGTCCAGCAGGTCGAGCACGTCAAGCCTGATAGGAGTCGGGGGAGTGGCCGTCTGGATCCTGACGGGCGCGTGCCCGCCCGGATGCAGGGTCGCGTCCAGCGAGTCGTGCAACGGCGTGACGTCGCGCGCGAGTCGCAGGAGCGTGCCGGCGAAGCGCAGCTCGCACGCCGTGCACAGCGCGTACCCGTTTTCGATTATGGTGTTGCAGTTCTGGCAGTTCACGAAACCCCTCCACATCGGCTAAACTGGTTGCTTGCTGACATGCCCTCCGCCTCGTGTGGAGGGTTTCGTTTTTATCTGGTATTTCAGTTCATTCCTCGAACAGCGGCGGTTCGATGAACTCGACCTTGCATGGCGGTTTCGGCCGACCGTCGCCCTCGCGGATGATCGCGCGCACCTCCTCCAACGGCAGACCCAATTGACGGGCCGTATCCGTCGCGCCGTAGCCGCGCCCGTGCCATGCGAGCACCTTGTCGCGTATCGCCTGACTCGTCACTTCGCAACACCTCCCGTATGCGGATCAATCAAGTCGCATGACATGGCATCGACGCGCTCGCCGGTTCGAGCCTCGATGCATAGGCGGCGAACGTCGCCCGTGGTCTCCACCTGCTGCACGATGCGCTGGCTGGGGCCGGTGTCCATCGCGGCGTACGCGGCCAGGCCGATGGCGGATACGATGGCGAGTGCCAGTATCGCGATGATGATGGTGAACAGGAGTCCGATGGTGGATTCCACCGACCAGCTTTCGCGCCTCATCGGGTTCCTCCGGCGAGCGCGCTATAAAAACCGGTGGTGATTAATGTAGTTCTGTGGTGGACTAATGTAGTTTTTTTCATGGTCGTATTTCCTTGAGTACGTTGATGGAGCGGAAGAGTTCGGTGTTGAGTGTGGGGTTTCCGTTGGCGTCCGGTTTGATGACGGTGGCGAGATTGTCGCGTCGGTGAGTGTCCACCAGCCGTTCTGCATGAAGCAGGAGAGATAGCCGTCCAGTGTTTGGCCTCTCCTCGTGAGTCCGATGAACCGGTGCAGGTCAAGCTCTCCCGGCGTGGAATGCCGCCAGTCGATGCTTTCGCTCACGTTCATTCCTCCGGCTCCTGTGATTCGTTGTAGAAGTCTTTGGGAGTGATGGTCACGCTGATCTGGCATCCGGCGGCGAGCGCCGCGTCGATGATGTCGGTGAGGGTTGTGTTCTCGTTCATTGTTGTTCCTTCGTTTTCATGGCGTTGACAGCTGCGAGCGCCTTTTTGGCCGCGTGCAGCCATGCCTGTTTGGAGACTTCGCTGACGGCGTACCAGTTGGTGGGGCCGGGTGTGCCCTCGAAGAACCCTCGAGCGCAGGTCTCGATCTCCTTGTCCGTGGGCTCGTCCGAGTTGAGTTCGTTTTCGATGCTGATGGCCAGGTTGAGCGCCTTGTCCCGGCCGGCCTGGTAGCCGACGACGAACGCTTCGGCGGCTGACTCGTTGCCCAGCCCCGCGTCGGCGAGCGCCGTGAGGGCTTGTTGGGTGAGGTCACTCATCGTCGTCCTCCACGATGGTCGGCTCGCCACTGGTCTCGTACATGGTCTTGGCCACCGCCTTGAGGTTCCGGCTGGCCGTATCGGAGTATTGACCGAAGTGCAGGATGCTCACGCCTTCCAGCACGCAGCGCTCGCCAATGCCTCGGTGAGCTGCTCCTGTGTCCAGATTCGTGCCGTGTGGCTCATGCGGGTCTCCTTCGTGGGGTGCAGTGCTCGTGTACCGGTTGGTCGTCCTCCATCCATTGGTCCTGGTTGTTGAGCCAGTGTTTGACGCATCGGGTGTGATTGTCGGGCACGGGCTTGCGGCACAGGATGCAACGTGGCTTCATGGCCGGTCCTCCTTTTCTGCGAGCGCCGGCCCCGTCATGAGGGTGAGGTAGTGGCGGTATTCCGCGATGTCCCTGTCGAGGCAGTCGTGGACTCGGTGCGTGGCTTCGCCCGGTGCGTGTATGGGTCTTGGCCGCAGGCCGTGGCTGCGAGGCGCAGCGCGGTGACGTCCAGCATGCGGTAGTGCAGCAGTTCTCCGAATCCCGTCATGCAGAAGCGTTCGACCATGGGCAGGTCGAAACGGCTGATGTTCGTGCCGACCGGGTGCAGGGTGTACGTGGTGGCCATGCCTTGGATGAACCGCAGGGCCTGTTCGGCGATGACCCTGGGTGAGTTGGCCAACGGGTCGCAGGATTCGCATTGGGCGAGAAGCCCGTTGTTCAGGTGCAGTTCCAGGGCGGAGGGCTGCACGGTCAGCAGGGTTTCTCGGCCGATGTGCACCACGGCCTCGAACCGCCCGTATTCGTGTATGGCGTCCAGGCTGGTGCATCTCAACCCGATCTCCAGTATCGAACACATGTTCGTATCCAATCCGGTGGTTTCCACGTCCATCCACAGCAAAGCGTCTGGTTTTTCGGGGCTCATAGTTCCTCCCCGTGGTCGGCGAGCGCGTCGGCGATGGCTTCGCGGATGATCCGGTGTTCGGCGAGGGTGAAGCCTTGGGGGATGATGATGGTTCTGGTGCCTACGGGTGTGTCGGGTGGGATGAGCATGGTCACGCTGGTGGAGTCGTCGCGTAGCGTGAAGTCCACGTTGTCGATGACGCCGGTGACGCAGGCCGTGTTGTAGGTGTTGGGGTTGGTCATTGTTGGTTCCTTTCGTGTTCGATGAGGCGGTCGAGGCAGGTGAGAGCCGAATCGGGGAAGCCTTGCCGGAGTTTCGCCCATGTGTGCGCTTCGGCGTCGGGGATGATGGGATCGTTGGCGAGGGTGTCGAGGATGGCGTGTTGTTGGCGTGTCCATGCGATCTTCTCGTCGTGGTCGATGACGCGGCAGAGGTACCATCGGGCTTTTTCGAGTCTTCGACGGGTCGGCCCTTGCCGTGGTAGCGCCAGAGGTATTTGATGGCGTTGCCGAGGCAGAAGCTGGTGTCGGCGGTGAGGTCGATGCACTCCATGCCCGGGTGCGAGCGTGTGTAGTGGTTTGGTGAGTTGACGGGGTCGTTGGCCCATGTGGTGGCGCGCATGCTTACCAGTCCTTTTCGAGTTCCTGGCAGTCGGGGCAGATGGATGACGTGGTGTCGGTGAGCGGTGCGCCGCAGATCGCGCAGATGGTCGGATCGTTGGCCGGTTCGGGTCGGTGGGCTGCTTCCAGGAGGCGGCGGATGAGTTCGATGGTCTGCGGGGCGGGGGTTGTGGTGTGGGTGCTCATTGCTTGTCCTTGAGTTCGATGTGTTCCCAGTCGCATGACGCTCCGCCGGAGGCGTAGAAGCATCGGACGGCCGCGCTGCCGTCGGGCAGTTCGTACCAGCGGACGTATCCGGGGTCGGGGTTGTTCACGGTGCCCTGGCCGCCGCCTTTGGGTGTTTCTCCGCATGCCGTGAGCGCGAGGATGGCGAGGATCGCCGTGAGGGTTGCGGGTATTCGTTTGCCGGTGTTCATGATTGGGTTCCTTGGTGTCCGGCTCGCATGATGTCGAGGTAGGCGGTGTAGTCGTTGATGTCCCTGTGGATGCAGTCTTGGACTCGGTGGGTGCCTGCGTGGTTCTGGTAGGGGTCGCGGCCGATGGCTTGGTCGGTGAGGCGCAGGGTGGTGAGGTCGAGTTTTCTGTGGTGGAGTCCTTCGGCGATGGGGTGGTTGAGGTGGCGGCTGAGGTGGACGTCGAGTTGGCGTAGGTCGAAGTCCACGTTGGTGCCGGCGGGGTGGAGTGTGTATTGGCTGAGTTGGTCGTTGAGGAATTCGTGGATGTTCCATGCGGTGTGCTGGTAGTCGTAGGTGTCCTTGGGTGCTTCGGCGGCGGCGAGCATGAGCCCGTTGGCGAGGTGCATTTCGTAGGCTTTGAGCATTTCGGGGTGGTTGGCCCAGTTGCGCACGTTGTCGGGGTGGACGATCAGGTGCAGGCTGCCGCCTCGGGTTTCGGCTTTCAGGTCGGTGACCTGCATGCCGACTTCCAGGAGTTCGCACTGATTGGGGTCGAGGCCGGTGGTTTCGGTGTCGATCCATAGGAGCATGTGGGGTTTGGCTGGCGGTTTTGGCGGGTTGAGGGGTTTGCCGCTGACGGTGATGTCGTGTTGGGTGTTCATTGGTCGCCTTTCTTGATGTCGATGTGGGTGGGGAGGTCTTCGGGTGGCGGGCAGGGATGGCGGGTGCCGTCCTTGTTGAGCTGCTGCCAGCCGCCTGTGCGGTAGTAGACGGGGATGGTGGCGGGGTCTTTGCCCGTGTGGACGAGGTAGCCGAGCCGGTAGGCGCGTGCGGGGTGGGCGTGTACCCATCCGTGGCATCCTGTGGTGCCGCTGCCGCAGAGTTGGAGCAGGTTTTCGGGTTGGTGGAGCCGGTCGAAGGGGTGGCTTCGCGGTTCCCTGTGGTGGATGCTGTCGCCGCTCCAGTGGCTGCCGGTTTCCCGGTCGCACATGGCGCATCGGTATCGGTCTCGCCTCTGTACGGTTCTGCGGGTCTCGGCTGTTGGCTTGCTGCTCATCGGCTGGCCTTTCGTTGGCATTCGTTGATGATTTCCTTGGCTTTTTGTTCCGGGTCGATGCCGGTTTTGACGCTGGCCCAGAAGTCGGCTCTCATCGCGTCGGTGAAGGTGCTACGGGCACGTGGTCCCGGATGTGGCCGGTGATCCACCGGTCGTCGATGACGGTGCGTCGGGCAGTGCGTGCCGGTATGGTTTCGGCTG
>ENA-OQCF01000280-OQCF01000280.1-human-gut-metagenome-genome-assembly--contig:-NODE-280-length-19602-cov-24.866033_pt1 | contig 19602 bp, 22 predicted proteins | sample MGYA00242756_ERZ504573 | MGnify/ENA primary metagenome ERZ504573 (study PRJEB26092, sample SAMD00036240) | human gut metagenome | host: Homo sapiens | study: EMG produced TPA metagenomics assembly of... | reverse complement strand
GGGCGTGACCCTGAGAACCGTAGCCAGGATAGCCACCTTCTTGCCATCGAACACGGACAGATCGGCGTCCTCTCGTACCAGATAGTTGCTGCCATGATTGGCGCTCCTTTTTATTTATTTTGTTTTATTTATGGGGGTTGAATTTTTTTTCTTGCGTTCTGCGGGGTTTCGCTGAGCGATATTCTGTTGTGGCTTTCCTTGTGGGCTTTTCCGATATGCAGGTTTAGTCCCGTCGCATCGGAAAAGCCCTGTAGGGGTTCACTTAGTGGAATTAGGGGTTTTCACGTTGTGAACATCGTCACTTGGTAAAGTCAACGTCCTTATCTCCTTGCAGGTGAGCACGGAGACGAGGCAGCACACGGCCATCACGGCAAGGTAGAGGCCCACGGAGTGGACGCCCCAGTGGGAGCTCAGCCAAGTGGCGATGGTCGGCACGAAAGCCGCGCCGACGATGGCGGCCAGGTTGTAGCCGATGCCGGAGCCGGAGTAACGCACGTTGCGTCGAACAGCTCAGGCAGGAAGGCGCCGATCGGGCCGAAGGCGATGCCCATCAGGCAAAGCCGACGCACAGGAACACCATGTTGGCGAAGAAGTTCTTCTGGCCGACCAGACCACCGTCCAGCAGGAACGGGAAGAGTACGGCGAACACCACAAGTGCGCAGGAGGAGAAGGTCAGCACGCGACGGCGGCCGATCTTGTCCGCGTACAGGCAGGACAGCACGATGAACAGGGCGAACACGCAGATGGAGATCATGAGCATGAGCAGGTATTCCTGGTTGGTGAAGCCAAGGTTGCCGCCGCCTTCGCCCTGCTCCTTGGTGCCCCAAGCGAGGGACCAGGTGGCGAGCGTGTAGAACAGCGTGTAGGTCACAGCCACAAGGAAGGTGGCCTGCAGCACCTGACGCCAGGACTTGCGGAAGACCTCGGTCAGCGGGGACTTGACGACCTTCTTCTGCTCCTGAGCCATACGGAAGATCGGGGTCTCCTCCATGTGAACGCGGACCACGAGACCGACGATCACCAGGATGGCGGACAGCAGGAACGGCACACGCCAGCCCCAAGCCAGCATCGCGTCCTGATTGTTGAAGGATTCGAGCACGAAGTAGGTGCCGTTGGACAGGAAGAAGCCGATCGGGGCGCCGAGCTCCGGGAAGGAGCCGTACAGTGCGCGCTTGTCTTCAGGCGCGTTCTCGGTGGCGACCAGTGCCGCGCCGGACCATTCGCCGCCCAGGCCGATGCCCTGGATGAAACGCAGCAGGCAGAGGATGGCGACTGCACCAACGCCGACCTGATCGTAGGTGGGCAGGCAGCCAATCAGGAAGGTGCCGACACCCATGGTCATCAGGCTGACGACCAGCGTGGTCTTGCGGCCCATGCGATCGCCGAAGTGGCCGAAGATCAGCGAGCCCAGCGGGCGGGCGATGAAGGCGACGGCGAAGGTCAGCAAGCTCATCAGCAGTGCGACGGTGGGGTTGTCCTTCGCGGAGAAGAAGATGTGCGGGAAGTAGTTTGCCGCGGCGGTGCCGTAGGCGTAGAAGTCATAGAATTCGATGGCGGTACCGACCATCGACGCGGCGATCACGGTCTTGACCGAATCGCGTACCAAGGTAGCGGCTTTACCTGCCGCCTGCCCTAAGCCAGTCTCTTCGACTGCTGCAGTCATTGTTACTCCTGTTTTGCTCTCGTTCACTCTCATCGGCGGGCGATTATTTCGCCCCACAGGGAGGTTGTTGTTCTGTCGCTGTGTTGTTGCCGTGTACTGTCCGCTACCGTTTCCGTCTGCGGGATTCTGCCGTAAGCCTTGTGAGCGCAACAAAAAAAGCCCCGCATCATGCAGGGCCTTACCGATTGTGTCAGCTTGATTGGCCCTGCCTTCGTTGACGGGGCTTCAAGCATCAGTGCCGAATTAGTCCGCCAGCGAAGACGGGCTAATAATTCGTGCGGATACAAACGCAGAAGCATTGAATCCAGTCATCGCGTGGCCTCCTTTCGGTATTTCCTCAGGCCGTTCGACCTGAACTGGAATGTAAACATAGGTTTGTATGTCTTGCCAATCCAGCAAGGGTTCACATTGTGGACATTGTGACGTAGGAGTCATGTGAGATGGGTGACTGTGGGCGGCCGTGACTCGGCTCCCCTCAGTCGCCTACGCCGCCAGCTCGGCCGCAATTACAGACGGGCTACCGCCCGCAGTCTGCCTGCTCGCCTCCCGGCTCGCCTTCGCCTACAAACAGTCCACCGGACTGTTTGCTTCACAGCTCAGCCTCAGAGAGGGGAGCCAAGATAGGAGTCACCGGGTGGTTTCGCCGGGGATGAGGGCTACGGGGATGACTTCTTCGGGAGTGGGTTGGGTGTCAACGTCCGAAGCGCTATCGTTCTTGGACGGAGAGGCGGGGCCACCGTCGGCGGCGATCTGTGAGTCCATGCGGACGGCGAGCGCGGCGGCGATGGCCGGGAAGTCCTGTCGAATCGCGGTCAGGCGTTTGCCGGCGGTTTCGGCCATGAGAGTGCCGTCATAGGCGATGACTTGCAGATCAGCAGGCACCTCGATACCCCGGCGTGAGGCTTCCTGCAATGCCACGGATGCCACCACATCGGAGCCGACGATGGCGTCGACATCAGGATACTGTTCGAAAATGGCGCATGCGGTGGCTTCGTGGGCGGCGATGTCGGCCACGGCGCCGGCTTCCACGTAATCGCAGGCAATGCCCGCATCGGCCAGCAGACGCTCGACGGTGAGATGGTAGCGAATCGTGGGGAACGTGGTGGCCGCAGCGAACTGGGAGCGCGGGCCGCCGACGAGCACCACGTGGCGCGCTCCGGAATCGATGAGCTGGAGAGCAATCAGACGGCCTCCCTGTTCATGATCAGACCGGACGACCGGCACACCCTCACCGAGCGTGCGGTCGAAAGCGACAATTGGCCGATGGATGGAGGTCCAGTAGTCGGCCGGATGCTCGGTGTGGGCCGCCATGATGATGCCGTCCATCATGTGCCGCTGGAGCATGTCGATGTACTCGCTCTCGCCCTTGTCTGTATCGGCGGTGGAGCAGAGCAGGGTTTTGAGGTCGCGCGCGGCGAACTCGCGCTGCAGATGCGCGGTGAGTGTGGAGAAGAACGGGTGGGCGATGGTCGCATGATCACGCCGATGGTGTTGGTGCGGTTTCGGTAGAGGTTGCGGGCCAGCTCGTTGGGAATGTAGTTGAGCTGGCGCATCGCGGACTCGACTTTGGCACGCATATCGGCCGAGACGTAGCCGGTGTTGTTGACCACCAACGAAACGGTGCTTAAGGACACCCCTGCCGCTTTGGCTACGTCGCGCATGCCGACCATGGTTTTGCTCCCCTGCGAGTACTGGACTGGATCACTGCTGACCAGTGTACTCGAACCGGTTTATTATTCGGCAGATTTGGTGGTGAGGGTGACGATTCCGGCCAGCAGCACCATGACGATGGCGGACGGGAAGAGCAGGTAATAGCCGAAGCTATGCTCGAAGGCGTTCACCAGTAGCGCGCCGATGATGGCGGCGAGCGCCAGACCGGCCGAGTTGGCGAGCGCATAAATGCCGAGGTCGTGGCCGGCTCGGCGCGGGTCGGGCAAAGAGTCCATCACCAGTTCAAGTCCGAGCGAATCATAGACGCCAAAGGCGAATCCGGAAATCAACGCAAACAGCAGCATGCCGTTTTCACGGGCAGTGCCGGTGGACCAGACGCCAAGGCCCCATGCGAGCGCCAAACCAGCGGCATACAGCAGGCAGGCACCGGCCACCACACGGGCCACGGGAATGTTCTTTTCCTCGATTCGCTCGGAAATCGGCCCGGCGGCCCAGGAGGCGAGCGCGGCACCGATCAATGTGGCCACAGACATACCGGCAATGAGGAATCCGGCCGGAATGGTCAGCGGCGCGGACGTAAGTACCACGGCCTTGCCATAAACCCAGAAACGTACGAGATACCACAGAAACACACCGGTCAGCCCAACACCGGCCATCATGCACGTACGGGCGGCGAACACCCGGGAGAACTCGGGAGCGTGGGCCGGCGGGCGCAATTGGTCAAGTACCTGACTGCGGTCAAAAAGCTGGTTCGCTGCTCAGCGCTAGAAGGCTCCTTGGGCAGAATCAATACGGTGGCAATACCGGACACTGCAAATAGCACGGCGGTGTAACTAAACGGCGCAAACGAATTGAACATCACACCAAGCGCACCCATGCACACGCCAAGCGCTTGGCCGAGCATCACACCGATGCCATGCCAGCGTTCGATGCGAGGGCGGAACTTGTCGGGCACCCGTTCGCTGATGGCGCTGGTCAACGGCACGGAAAGCATCGCATAGGCGAACTGTAGGAACACCCAGAAAATACAAAGCACAATGATGCCGATATTCTGCCCCAGAATCAGCGTGATCAGCGCGCACAGCAGACCTCCGCCAACCATCCACGGGGTACGACGGCCCAATGGCGTGCGTGTGTGGTCGGACAACACTGAAATCAGCGGCATCGCAAACATGGAGGCCACTACGCCGACAATCACCAACACGGCCAGGGGCATCGCCAATTCGGTGGCGACGGGCAACGGGCGGCCAGTGGCCGGATTGATGGCGATATGACCGGCAACAGCAGTGTCATAGCCGAATGTACGCGCAATCGCGTTGGGCATGGCAATGGTGTTCAACGCCACCCAAGGTGCGCCGACCAGAATTGAAGCAGCGAAGAAACCCCAGTTGAGTCGGGAGACCTGACCTGCGGTAGGGCGTTGGCCATTGACGGCGACCATGGGATCGCGCATGTCGAGGTAGGCGGACGACATATCCGGCGCGGGAGTGTCCACACTGGCGGCTGCAGCAGCGGCTGCCGAAGAACCGGCGGAAGCCAATCGCACAGCCTGAGCCTCAGGCTGGTCCGCAGAGGCTTCGGGCGGGCGGCGGCGATTCTTGATGGCCAGTCTGGCCACGGCGGCTTTGTCTTCGGGACTTAGGACCTTGTCCAAATCCGGGCGATCATCAATACCCGGACGCACATACGGTTCCAACATGATGCTGCTCTTTCTCTGTTCTGCTGCTCGTCTCGTCGATTCCGGCGGGATGCTTGGGCCGCGCCCGCAGGAGCACGACCTTCAACCCCGCATACGCAAAACCGCCCGGGCGCACTGGCTTCAGTGCACTGCGGGCGGTTTGCTTTCCATGAACCCAGCTTACGCCGGGCGCACTACTTGGAGCGCGCACAGCGGAGTGACGTTTATGGGCCAACGGTTAGTCGATATCGGCAATCGGCGGGTTGGCGAGCAGATCGTGGGTTTCGTGGTCGCCGGCGGCATCGCTCCAGGCAAGGCTGGCGACCGGGGTGGCGTTGTCTGTGCCGAGGCCGCGTCCGGGCTCGAAGGTGAGGGCGGCCGTGGACGCGCCGTCGGCGGCGGTCCAGCGGAAGGTGATGGACGTGTCGCCATCGACCTCGTAGCTGAACTCGCCATCGAATGCAGACAGCTCGTTGCGGAACTTGGCCAGGGCGTTCAGGGCCTTGACCACCGGGCGTTCGAGGTTTTCATCGATTTCGGCGGTGGAGTAGTAGTGGCGGTTGATGTCGCGGCCGTTGTTGGTGCGGCGCAGCAGTTCCATGTCGTTGCGGCCGGCGAGCGCGCCCACGTAGTAGACCTGCGGCACGCCCGGCAGGAAGAACTGCACGGCGCGGGCGGCCAAGTAGTGCTGGTCGTTGCAGCCGAGGGCCGAGTAGTACGTGGAGTTGACCTGGTAGAGGTCGAGGTTGGACGCGGCGGCACCGGTGGCGGCCTGGGATTCGCCGTGGGTGTTGGCATGGATGGTGTTGACCAGGTTGTCGACGTCCTCGTCGGGCACGAGGCCCTTGAGGGAGCGGTCGAGCTGGTCGGAGCCGATGTCGATCACGCCGATGCATCGTGCGTATCGAGCACGGTGACGGCGTTGTTCGGGCGGATCTCGGTCCAGTGGGCCACGGGTTCGACGTGACCGGTGAACAGCGAGTGCAGAAGCAGCGGCGGCAGGGCGAAATCGTAGACGCGGTCCACCTTGGAGGCGATCTCCACCTGCTTCTTGTAATAGCTGTGAACCTCGATGAGGATTTCAAGGCCGCGCTTGACGCCCTCCTCGCGCAGACGGGAGATGAGCTTAAAGGTCTTGGGGGTCATGAAGCAGCTGGTGCCGGCTTCCTTGGCGCCGTAGCCCACGGCGTCGAGACGGATGTAGCGCACGTGGCTGGCGGCCATCTGATCGAAGATGGACATCAGGTATTCCCAGCCCTTGGCGGAATCAGTGTCGATGTCCACCTGCTGCGGGGTGAAGCTGACCCATACCAAACGGGTCTTGCCGCCGAGGTTGTAGTGGGTGAACGGCAGGCCCGGGCGCGGGCGGTAGATGCCGGCCAGGTCTTCTTCGGTAGCGCCGTTCGGGAAGACGGAGCTCATGGTCAGGAACATCGGGTAGTACTCGGAGTTCTCGCCGTTCTTCAGCACGTCCTGGAATTGGGCGGATTCCCAGCTCATGTGGTTGACGATGGCGTCGACCATGATGTCGTGGGTTGTGGAGAGTTCGGCGACGTCATCCCACGAGCCGAGGCGCGGGTCGACCTTGGTGTGGTCGATCGGGTCGAAGCCGGCGTCCGCGCCGTCAAACGGGGTGAAGAACGGCAGGATATGAACGCCGTCATACACGCCGTTGAAGCGGGTGCGCAGAATGTCGGTCATGCTGGCGATGGTGCCGTCGCCGAGACGATCCGCGTAGGTGATGAGTTGAACTGTGTTCTTCATGGCAACTCCTGTGTTGTGTTTCCGGTTGCGTCAGCATTGTTCCTGCCGGGACTCGGGGGCGCGTGCGATGACGTGGATGTGCGCGACCGAACCGCCGTCTTTACCATCACGTCCTCGTCGCATCGAACCGGTTTGATATTAACGCCGGGAGCACCTTACAGTCCAATCGCCGGCGTGTCGAACCGGTTCGACACCGAACATAACGAAACCCCACCCGAATAGGTAAGGGTGGGGTCTCGTTATGCCGGCGGGCGCTGTCAATCGCCAATTACCGGCAGAATGCACCATTGCAGCGATTGCAATCGGCTCTCTAAGCGAACCGGAACCGGACGGCGCATCAGCCCTTCGGCACGGATCCCTGCTGGGCGTGGTCGAAGACCGGCTTGTTCTTGGCGTCGAACTTGTAGATGCCGATTGAGGCGGCGCCCGGGTCGTGATCGTCGTTGAACGGTCCGATGCCGGACTGGCCGACGTACTGGATTTCCTTGCCGTCCTTGATCAGAGCCACGCAATCCTTGTAGGACTCGCACTTTTCGCCGCCAGTGGTGCCGGAGACCGCGGGCAGGTTCTTGGCCACGGTCTTGCCGTCGGTGGCTCCACCCTTGGTGGCGGCCAGCGCGGAAAGGATTACCGCGTCATAGGTTTCGGCGGCGTAGGTGAAGTCGCCCAGATCAGGCTTGATCTTCTTGAGCTTGGCCTGGAACTCGTCGGTGGGGTGGGAGCCTGGGATCGTGCCCTTCGTGCCCTCAATCAGTCCGGCTTCGAAGTCGCCGGAGTGGTCGACGGTGTTGCTATCAGACATGTACATCTTGTGGGTGTCGACACCGGCGGCGGCCAGTGCCTTGACCACGGACTTGGTCTGGTCGAACGCGATTACCAGCGTGGCGTCCGGGTTGGAGGCCTTGACTGCGGTGGCGATGGAGGAGAAGTTCGTTTCAGTCGGGTCGAAGGCGTCCTTTTCGCCGTACACGACGTTCACGCCAGCGTCCTCAACGGTCTTGACGACCACGTCACGCAAGTGTGTACCGTACTCATCGTTGAGCACTACGATGGCCAGGTTCTTCACGCCATCCTGGGCGATGACCTGGCCGAGCACGGCGCCCTGCACGGTGTCCGGCGGAATCGTGCGGAAGAACATCGGATCAAGGCCGGACAGCGAGGTGGAGGTGGCACCTTCGGAAATCATCGGAATGCTGGAGGTGGTGACCTGCTTGTACGTGTTCTTGACCACGCCGCTGGACGGCGGGCCGATGATAACGGACGGGTTCTTGGAAATCAGCGACTGGGCGGACGACGTGTTCTGATCGGCATGGTCGGCATCGGACGAATCAGCGGTCGTGGTTTCCATGTCCTTGCCGAGCACGCCGCCTGCGGCGTTGATCTCCTGCTTGGCGAGCTCCAGGCTCGCGGACGATGCCGGGCCGACGTATGCGAATGAGCCGGTGAGCGGGAACAGACCTGCCGCCAGGAAGGTGCCGGAGCTCTTGGCTCCTGACGTGCCGGAGTCAGACGCCGTGCCGGAGCTGCCGCATCCGGCGAGCGCCATAACGGCCGCGGCCACCGCGGCGGTGAGCGTCACCATGATTTTCTTGTTGTTGGTCATAAACCACCACTTCCTCTCGAAGCCCTTACGGGCAGTGATGTGAGATGCGAGCGTTACCTTTTCTCGAATCGTGGTTGCCACTCTAAGAAGCTTGAGAGTCGGTGAGATTGTGACTGTGTAACTCTTTGGTTGCCGCTGCACTTGCCGCCGAAAACTGTTGGAAATGTTCAGGTTAGGGAGTGTTCAATCCAAAAAAACGCCTCGCGGCGCTGTGGCTACGAGGCGTTTTTTGGGGGGCGTTGGCCGTGAGTCCTTACGGTTCACAGCCGCGCATTATCGTCTCAGGCGATCAGTCCGTGGGGACCTTGCCTTCCTGGGTGTGGTCGAAGACCGGCTTGTTATCGCCGTCGAACACGTAGACACCGATGTTGGCGGAGCTCGGGTCGTTGTTCTTGTTGAACGCGCCGATGCCGGTCAGGCCCTTGTACTTGATGTCCTTGCCGGCCTTGATGGCGGCCACGCAATCCTTGTAGGTGGTGCATTCATCGCCACCAGTGGCGCCGGAGACCGCGGCCATGTTCTTCTGGATGGTCTCGCCGTCGGCAGAGCCGCCCTTCTCGCCGCGAGGGCCGCGAGGATGATGCCGTCGTAGGTTTCAGCGCCGTAGGTGAAGTTGTCGATGTCCTTGCCGTAGGCCTTGACGAGCTTCTTCTGGAAGTCGTCGGAGGCATCACGCCGGGGATGGTGCCTTGGTGCCCTTGAGCAGGCCGGCATCCAGATCCTCGGAGTGGTCGGCGGTGTTGCCATCCACGAAGTAGAGCTTGTGGGTGTCGACGCCTTGGGAGGCGAGCTCCTTGACCAGAGACTTGGTCTGGTCGAAGGCCACGATGGCGATGGCGTCAGGGTTGGAGGCCTTGATGGCGGTCACGATGGAGGAGAAGTTCGTCTCGGTCGGGTCGAAGGCGTCCTTTTCGCCGTACACGATGTTCACGCCGGCGTCGGAAGCGGTCTTGGCGATGGTGTCGCGCAGGCCGGTGCCGTACTCCTCGTTGAACGCCGCGATGGCCAGGTTTTTCACGCCATCCTGGGCGATGACCTGACCAAGCACGGCACCCTGCACGGAGTCCGGCGGCACGGTACGGAAGAAGTACGGGTCCAGGCCGGAGAAGTCGGAGCTGGTGGCGCCCATCGACAGCATCGGCACCTTGGCCGAGGTGATGGTCTTATACACGTTCTTGACCACGGAGCTGGAGGCCGGGCCGATGACGAACGACGGGTTCTTGCTCATCACGGACTGGGTGGCGGACGAGTTCTGGTCGGCGTGGTCGCGTCGGACGTATCGGCGTCCACGGTGGTCACGTCCTTGCCCAGCACGCCGCCGGCCGCGTTGATATCGGCCACGGCCAGCTTTTCGGCGGCCAGTTCCGGCGGGGCCAGATAGGACAGCGAGCCGGTTTCAGGCCACAGGCCGCCGAGCACGAAAGTGTCGGACTTTTTAGATGATGCGCTGGAGTCGGCACTGTTGGAGCTGGATCCGCAGCCAGCGAGCGCCATAACGGCTGCCGCAATCATGCGGTCACCGCCATGGATGTCTTCTTGATGTTCATAACAAGCCACCTATTCCTCTCTTAACCCCTTGCGGGCAGTGGTTTTTTCGATTACGGGGTGAATCGATATTGTTCATCCCCCGAATCTTGGGCCTAACTGTAAGCGCGAGTTGCTTCGGCCACGTTGTTCGTATGTAACCGCGAAATGAAGCCCGAAAACTATTGGAAACATGCGGTTTTGAGGGCGAACAACAAAGCCCCCTCCGACGAGGGGGCTGCTTGGAAAGAAGGTTACTTGCCTTCTTCCTTTACTTCTTCTTCTAGGTTGCCTAGGTATAGGGAGATAACCTTCGGGTCTTCGAGGAGGTCGCGGCCTCGGCCGGAGTAGGCGTTGCGGCCTTGGTCGAGCACGTAGCCGCGGTCGCAGATCTGCAGGCAGCGGCGGGCGTTCTGCTCGACGATAATCACCGAAACACCAGCCTTGTTGACCTGGCGCACGCGGATGAAGGTCTCGTCCTGCAGCATCGGAGACAGGCCGGCGGACGGCTCGTCGAGCAGCAGCACGGACGGGTTCATCATCAGGCGCGGGCCATCGCCACCATCTGGCGTTCACCGCCGGACAGGGAGCCGGCGAGCTGATCTTTGCGGGCACCGAGCTTGGGGAAGATCGAGCACACGTAGTCGAATCGTTCGTTGAACTGCTTCGGTGCCTGGTAGGCGCCCATGTGCAGATTCTCGGCGATGGTCAGCGACGGGAACACGTTCTCGGTCTGCGGCACGAAGCCCACGCCTAGGGAGACGAGCTTGTCGGCGCGCAGGTTGGTGATGTCCTTGCCCTTGAAAATCAGCTTGCCGGAATGGATGTGGACCAGACCAAACAGGGATTTGAGCAGGGTGGACTTTCCGGCGCCGTTCGGGCCGATGATGCCGATGATCTCGCCCTCGTGAAGGGTCAGGGAAGCGCCGTTCAAAATGTTCACGCCGGGCAGATAGCCGGCGACCAGGTCGACCGCGTCCATCAGCGGTTCGCCGGCGGGCTCGCCGACGTGGATTTCGGAGCGCGGGCGGGTGTCAGGTTCAAGTACTTCGGTATCACTCATCAGACTTCCTCGCTTTCCTTGAGATCAAGGACGGAATCGTCACCAAGGTCGATGTTGGCGTTGCGCCAGGTAGGCGTCGATGACAGCCGGATCGTTCATCACGGCCTTGGGCTGGCCCTCGGCCACGATCTTGCCTTCGGCCATCACGGTGACCCAATCGGCGATATGACGGACCATATTGATGTCGTGCTCCACGAACAGCACGGTGGTGCCTTCCTCGCGCAGCGACATGATGTGGTCCAGCAGCGACTGCTTGAGCGCGGGGTTCACGCCTGCCATCGGCTCGTCGAGCATGACCAGCTGCGGGTCGGACATCAGCGCACGCGCCATTTCGAGCAGCTTGCGCTGGCCACCGGACAGGCGCCGGCGAAATCGTCCTTCTTCTTGATAAGCAGGAATCGTTCGAGCAGGGCCTCGGCCTTCTCGCGGTTCTCCTTCTCCTGCTTTTTCCACAGGCCGGGCGCCAGCGAGCGGAACATGCCTTCGCCGGGCTGCACGGGGGCACCGAGCAGCATGTTGTCGAGCACGGTCAGTCGGCTCATCACCTTGGTCAGCCTGGAAGGTACGGACCATGCCCATGCGCGCCACTTTCTCGGGCTGCACGTGGGCCATGTCGCGGCCATCGAACTGCCATTCGCCGGTGTTCGGGGTGTCAAAGCCGGTCATCAGGTTGAAGAACGTGGTCTTGCCAGCGCCATTCGGGCCAATCAGGGCGGTGATGCCGTGGCGTTCGATTTCGAAATGCTTGACGTCCACGGCGGTCATGCCACCGAACTTGCGGGTCACATTGTTGGCCACCAGAATCGGGTCCGGCTTGTGCACGCCGGGCGTGTTCTCCACGAATTTCAGATCTTCGGTGACTTTGTCGCCGTAGGCGGTGGAGATCAGGGTCTCGCCTTCGGGGGCCTTGGTGGCCCATTGGGCAAGATCGTGGAACGGCTTGCCGGGCTCGTTCGAACCGCTCGGCAGATTCGTCGACGTCACGCCGGCGACGGCCTCGTTGGTTTCGGATGCGCTGCTGCGCACGGATTCGCTTGACTCAGGCATTGAACGCCAACTCCTTTCGGTCTCCCAGGAGGCCTTGTGGTCTGAATATCACCAGGCACATCAACGCCACACCGACGATGATCCAGCCCAGGGATTCGACCTGGTTCGAGGAGATCAGCGTGTCCGGAATGACGCCACGCATGACCTCTTTGACGAAGGTGAGCAGCACCCACAGCAGGCAGGAGCCAGAATCGGGCCGAAGATTGTGGCCGCGCCACCCAGCAGCAGGATGGTCCAGGTGTAGAAGGTGACCGCACGGCCGAGCGAGTCGGGCTGCACGGAGCGCGGCAGCACGAAGAGGATGCCGCCGATGGCGCCGAAGATGCCGCCCAAGATCAGGGCCTGCATCTTGTACTTGGTCACGTTCTTGCCCAGCGAACGAATCGCGTTCTCGTCTTCGCGGATGCCCTTGAGCACGCGGCCCCACGGGGAGTGGAACCAGCGCCAGCACAGCAGTGCGGCAATCGCCACGAGAATCCAGGACACGATACGCAACCACCACGAGTTCGCGATGTTGTTGTTGTATGTCCACAGCAGGAAGGTGGTCGTGCCATCGGGCAACGGCGAGGACGCCTCGAACTTCGTGGTGAAGTCTTGCGGGGAAATACCTGCGGAACCGCCAGTGAAGTCGGTCATGGCTGTGGAGCGGCCGATGCTACGTATGATTTCAGCCGCAGCCAAGGTGACCATGGCCAGATAGTCGGGGCCAAGTTTCAGGGTCGGGATACCGAGCAGCAGAGCGTAGATCACGGCGAGCGCGACGGCCGCACAAATCGACGTGAACATGTTCGTGCCCATTGACTGGGTGATGGCGAATCCGTAGGCACCGAGCAGCATGAAGCCGGCCTGTCCCATATTCATCAAGCCCGTCATACCGAAGTGGATGTTCAGACCGATGGCGGCCAGCACGTATGCCGCCGTGGTCGGGGCGATGAGTTCGCCCAGTGTGTTGGAAATGATGGTTAAGAGATCCATGGCTCAGCCCACCCTTTGCTGCTTGCCGAAGAGGCCCTGCGGACGAATCAGCAGGACGATGATGAGAATCGCCAGCGCACTGGCGTAACGCATGTCGTTGGGGATGATGAGCGAGCTCATATCCGCCACGATGCCGATGATCAGGGAGCCTACGAGCGCGCCGTTCGCGGTGCCGAGGCCGCCCAAGGTGACTGCTGCGAACATCAGCAGCAGGAGGGTGGCGCCCGTGTTCCAGGAAATGCCGTTCAGGTAGATGCCGAGCAGCACGCCAGACAGAGCGGCCATGCCGCAGGAGATGATCCACACGATGCGGACCACCTGTTCGACGTTGATGCCGGAGGCGGCGGCCAGCGCGGCGTTGTCGGATACGGCTCGGGTGGCGCGGCCAAGGCGAGTCTGGTACAGGAAGATGGTCACGCCGATAATCACCAGAATGGCGATGCCCGCTGAAGTCAGGGTCGGCGCGTCAGTGGTGATCGGGCCAAGCTGGAAGCTGGGCGGCACGGACTTGGTGATGCCCTTGATATCGCCTCCGAAGAAGAACTGGAAGATGTACTGCAACGCCATCGATAGGCCGATCGTCACGATCATCTGCTGCATGGTACCCACGCGCTTGCGGCGCAGCGGGACCCAGATCAGCTCGTTTTGGATCCAACCGGTGAGCGCGCCAATCACCACCGCAAAGATGGCGGACGGAATCAGCGGCCAGTGCAGCAGCTGCGTACCGACGTAAGCCATCAGACCACCAAGGGAGACCTGCTCACCATGGGAGAAGGAGCTCAGGCCGGTGGTGCCGTAGACCAGGTTCATGCCCACGCTCATCAGGCCGAGCATCAGGCCGAAGATGATACCGGAAAACAGCTGCTGCCAAACACGCTTGCCGATATTGGCGCTGGCTGCGGAACCATCATCGCCCGTAGATGCGGTGCTGGATGAGCTGGAACCGGACGTGGACGACGAACCGGAACCGGATGTGCCGCTGGTGGATGACGTCTCGGCGGGCTTGTCGAAGCGAACCACCTGACGAGCCTTGTCGAAACTGTTCTTCTGAATTTCGACTTCGGCGGTGGCGGCCTTGAGACCATGATCTTTGGCCACGGACTCATCCATCGTCACGGTGTATTTGCCATCGGCATTCACGGAGAACGCCCATTTGCCTTCCGCGTCTGTGGTGGTGGTTGCCTCTTCCTGACCGGAAAGCTTCAGCTCCACATTGGCGATTGGCTTCTTATCCGCATCTTGCAGGATGCCATTAACGCATCCGTTCGTGGCGGTCGGGTTGCACGTAGGCACGGCCTCAGCCGCGAATGCGCGGCTTGGCGTGGCGATACTCAGCGCCATCAATAGGGTGAACACTGCACTCAGCAGTAATAATCCCAGTCGATGACGCCGGATTGAAGTGTGTACGGCTGTCATATAACTGTCCTCTCTGGATTGGTTCTTAACCTAGGAGGACAATCAGCGCGCGCGGTTGCGCCGAGGTTTCTCTCTCGTTACCGGGCAGCCGGTTCGTTACAGGAAAATAACAGACGTTTATGGACGATTAGTCGGTAATCGCGGTATTTCGCGCGCGAACGAACACAGGCGCATCAATGCGCCAGGCTACCGACGATCCAGCCCAACGCCACACAGATCACCGGCACCACGATGGTGACCAGCACATAGAACGCGGCCATGGCGAGATGCCGGTTACGCGCCAACGACACCATTTCATTGATTGCGGTGGAGAACGTGGAGAAACCACCGAGGAAGCCGGTGACGAACAGCAGGTACGTCGATTCGGGCACCACTTGGCGGGCGAATGTGGCGGCGGCCAAGCCGGCACAGAACGTGGCGACTACGTTGATAATGAACGTGGACAACGGAAACAGTCGGTTCCACCATCGCTGAATCGACGTGTTCAATACGAAACGGGCCACGGCACCGAGGCCACCGCACATGCACGCGAGCAGGAACGTCATCAGTGCACCTCCCTGTGGTGAGGTCGCCGGTCAGCGGAATCTCATCGGTAATGGGCGCGGGCTCGTAGGATGGCGGCGCACTGAGGGGGGAGTCATCAGAGCCAGAGGGCATGACGACGGTTTCTCCGGCGGTCACGTGGCGGCCGGAACCGTTCGGCGACTGTCGCTGGTTCATTACCGCGTCGGCGGCGATCTTCGTCATACGTCGCACGGTGAGCGCCAAGCCAAGTCGGGCACCCGCGTAGGCGACCAGCAGGCCACCGGCGAAGCTGATGAGCAGATAACATACGGCACCGGCAATATGGTCCGCATGCAATCTGGTGAGTTCCTCGATAGCCAGTGCGGAGAGCGTGGAGAAGCCTCCGCACATGCCCATGCCGATGCCGCGCGAAGTGAGCTGCCGGATGCGTTTGCGAATCCAGGATGCCTGAGACAGATAGGACGCCAGGCATGCAAAGATAAAGCAGGCGATCATGTTCGCCGTGAATGTGGGCACATGGAATGAATGCCAGAACCCGTGCGGGGCGGCGGTGGCGGGCATCATCAGATTCAAGCCGTAGCGCATGGCCGTGCCCAGCATGCCACCGAAGAACACGACGAGGTACATCATGCCGTCGGCCAGCGGATTGAAGCGGGCCTGGACTCTTTTTATGGGAGCAAGCGGAATCTGCGGCGGCCGTGCGGCAGCAGCCGCGCCTTGCGGAGAAGGCGTGGACTGGGCGCGTACTTGGGCCGCCGAGATTTCTTGGGTGCTGGGCGTCGGTTCCTGCATATGAATCGGCTATCTATCCGGCTGTATCGACTGTGGATTGCGGTCGAACGATTGTTGACGCAGCTGATCAGTCGATCAGCGAATGCACGGAAATGATGTGATCGCGCTGCGGACCGGTGCCGATCGCGGAGATACGGCAGCCGCTCAGCTCTTCCAAACGCTTGACGTAGGCCTGGCAGGTGGCGGGCAGCTCGTCGAAGGAGTGGCAGTCGGAGATGTCTTCGTCCCAGCCGGGCATGGTCTCGTAAATCGGCTTGGCGGCGGCGAAAGCGGCCTGATCGGTCGGCATATCGTCGTGACGTTCGCCGTCCACGTCGTAGGCCACGCAGATCGGAATCTCCTTCAGGCCGGTGAGCACGTCGAGCTTGGTGAGCACGATGTCGGTCAGGCCGTTGACCTGGGAGGCGTAACGGTTGACGACCGCATCGAACCAACCACAGCGACGCGGGCGGCCGGTGGTCACGCCGAACTCGTGGCCCTGCTGACGCAGCCATTCGCCGGACTCGTCCAGCAGTTCGGTGGGGAATGGGCCTTCGCCCACGCGGGTGACGTAGGCCTTGGAGACGCCGATTACGCGGGTGATCTTGGTGGGGCCCACGCCGGTGCCGGTGCAGGCGCGCCGGCGGTCGGGTTGGAAGAGGTGACGAACGGGTAGGTGCCGTGGTCCACGTCAAGCATGGTGGCCTGAGCGCCTTCAAACAGTACGGTCTTGCCTTCGTCAAGCGCCTTGTTGAGAATCAGGCCGGTGTTGGCCACGTACGGCTTGAGGCGTTCGCCGAGCTTCAGCAGCTCCTCGGTGGTCTGGTCCACGTCGATCGGACGACGGTTGTAGAGCTTGACCAGCATCTGGTTCTTCTGGTGCAGGCTGGCCTCCACCTTGTCGTGCAGATGGTCGGCGTTGAACAGGTCATGCACGCGGATGCCGACACGGTTGATCTTGTCCGCGTAGGCTGGGCCGATGCCACGGCCGGTGGTGCCGATCTTGTGCTTGCCAAGGAAGCGTTCAGTCACCTTGTCGAGTGTGCGGTGGTAGGGCGCGATGATGTGTGCGGCCTCGCTCACCTTGAGGTGGGAGCAATCGATGCCGCGGGATTCCAGGCCGTCGATCTCCTCGAAGAGCACTTCCGGGTCCACGACCACGCCGTTGCCGATCACCGGGGTCAGGTTCGGGTTGATGATGCCGGAGGGCAGCAGGTGCAGGGCGTACGACTCATCGCCGACCACCACGCTATGGCCCGCGTTGTTGCCGCCGTTGAAGCGCGCGACGTAATCGACCTTGGTGCCGATCAGATCGGTAGCCTTGCCTTTACCCTCGTCGCCCCACTGAGCACCAATAAGAACAATTCCAGGCATGATGCACCTCCGCATTCGCACGATTCCGCCGGAAACAGACTACCGTACACCCTCTACCCTGCGAAGTTTCGTCTCACGCAGGGCGAGGCTGGAGGTGCGACAACCCGGAATGGGTGACGAATTTCTACTCGTACGAGGCGGCGCTGTGACCAATCGCACAGCGCACAGGTTGAAGAACGGAGCCTAGAGGGCATGCCTCGCGCGATAATGAAGCCATGACGATCGCAACACCGGAACGCTATGCCGAAATGCTCGAGGCCGCCCGCCGAGGCGGTTACGCCTATCCAGCCATCAACGTAACCAGCTCACAGACACTGAATGCTGCGTTGAAGGGCTTCGCAGACGCCGAGTCCGACGGCATCATCCAGATTTCCGTGGGAGGCGCGGCCTACGTCTCCGGCAGGGGGGTCAATGATCGCGTTACCGGCTCGCTGGCACTGGCGGCTTTCGCACATGAAGTGGCTGCGAAATACCCGAACATCACCATCGCCCTGCACACCGACCACTGCGCCAAGCAGTATCTGGATGAGTGGGCGCGTCCTCTGCTCGCGCATGAGGCCGATCAGGTGGCACGAGGCCAGGAGCCTACATTCCAGTCGCATATGTGGGATGGCTCCACCGTGCCGCTCAAGGAAAATCTGGACATCGCCGAGGAACTGCTCGACAAGTCGCAGAAGGCGCACACCGTGCTCGAAATCGAAATCGGCGCGGTCGGCGGTGAGGAAGACGGCCACTCCGCCGAAATCAATGAAAAGCTGTATTCCACTCCGGAAGATGGCCTCGAAGTCGCCCGCCGACTGGGTTTGGGCGAACGTGGCCGGTACATGGCCGCTTTCACATTCGGCAATGTACATGGTGCCTACAAGCCCGGCGTGGTCAAGCTGCGTCCGTCGCTACTCGGCGACATTCAGGCGCGTGTGGCGCGCGCGGTGGCCGAAGGCGAGTTGCCTAGCGCGGCCGGCATAGTCGATTTCCCCAACGGCAAGCCGTTTGAGCTGGTGTTCCACGGCGGCTCCGGTTCACGCCCGGAAGAAATCGCCGAAGCTGTAAGCTACGGCGTGATCAAGATGAACATCGACACCGATACCAGTACGCCTTCACCCGTCCAATCGCCGACCACGTGTTCGAGAACTACGACAAGGTGCTGAAAATCGACGGCGAAGTGGGCGAGAAGAAGTTCTACGATCCGCGTTCTTGGGGCCGTAAGGCCGAGGATTCCATGTCCGCCCGCGTGGTCGAGGCTTGCCGGCAGCTGGGTTCCGCAGGCAAAGCGCTCAAATAGCGCGTAGTTTTGCGATCATGCGCGACACTTTCCCGGAAATAATGAAAATCATTGAAAATCAATGGAGCGGACAACGGGAGTCGAACCCGCCTCTAAAGCTTGGGAAGCTTTCATTCTACCGATGAACTATGTCCGCATGCCTTACGGCTGCTGCACCTCACGTGACGAGCATGCTCAGCCAAACGAGGTACGAGTAGTTATCCTAGCACGTCACCTGCCGACGCGCGTGGAGTAGGTGGGCGGAGCGATCGGCGTGCCGTTCATTTCGTTGGCCATCTGCATGAGGCGCGCGATGCGCTCATCGGTCGGCGGATGTGTGGAGAACAAGCGCGAGAAGCCGACCGCGGAGAACGGGTTGGCGATCATCATTGCGGAGACGGACTGGGTGCCGGCGGTTTTGCGCATCGGCGTGGTCTGCGCGCCGTAGGAAATCTTGTTCAGTGCGGAAGCCAGGGCCTCGGGATCGCCGGTAAGCAGGCTGCCGTCTTCATCGGCGTCGTACTCGCGGGTGCGGGAGATGGCCATCTGGATCAAAGACGCGGCGATCGGCGCGAGAATCACGCTCAGCAATGCGCCGATCAGCCGAGGCCACCGGAACTGTCGCGGTCGTCTCGCGAACCGCCGCCGAAATACATCAGCGAATAGCCTAGGTAGGAGATGACGGTGGCCATGGCAGAGGCGATGGCGGAAGTCAGGATGTCGTGGTTGTACACGTGCATAAGTTCGTGGCCCAGCACACCACGCAGTTCACGGGCGTGAGAATCTGCAGGATGCCTAGGGTGCAGCAGACAGCCGCGTGCCGTTCGTTGCGCCCGGTGGCGAAGGCGTTCGGGCTCATGGTGGGGGCGATGTAGATGCGAGGCATCGGCTTGCCGGCTTGGCGCTCAGTTCACGCACAATCTGGTAGATCTCCGGGGCTTCCTGCTCGCTGACTTCCCGCGCGCCCATGGAGGCGATGGCGAGTTTGTCGGAGAACCAGTAGGTGCCGAACGTGGTAATCAGGCCGATGACGATATAGATGCTCAGGGTTTGCCGACTGCCGCCCGTGGCCCACCAAATCAGCATGATGATGGCCCACATCAGGGCAAACAGCAGCGTTGTTTTCAGGCCGTTGAAATGGCCGTGCACCCGTACTTTGGCATCCATAATGCACACACTAAAATCGCAGGCTGAATGATTGCTGGATATGCGCCACGCGCAATGTCCCATATTCGCCCGGCCCGTCCGGCCCCGAGCCCGGCCGCGT
>ENA-OQCF01000277-OQCF01000277.1-human-gut-metagenome-genome-assembly--contig:-NODE-277-length-19731-cov-4.319374_pt1 | contig 19731 bp, 14 predicted proteins | sample MGYA00242756_ERZ504573 | MGnify/ENA primary metagenome ERZ504573 (study PRJEB26092, sample SAMD00036240) | human gut metagenome | host: Homo sapiens | study: EMG produced TPA metagenomics assembly of... | reverse complement strand
TATGAATATATGAATTCGAAGAAAAGTATCGTAAGATATATAGAAGTGTTTTTGGATGTGATGGTTATGTTTACCTCATATCTGATTGCCAATAGGATTAAATTCGGTTTCTTTAGAACAGGTCTGATAAACAGAACAGAGCATTACCTTACTCTGTTTTTGCTGGAGTTTGCGGTATACGTAGTAGTATATTTTGTGGCTTTCAGAAACGACAATATAGTCAATCGTAAGCTGTTTCAGGAAATATATGCTGTTGGAAAGATGTATGCTTATATCATAGTATTGACCTCCGGATGCATTTATTTTGCAAAGATGGGGGAATATTACTCTCGTGTGCAAATGCTTATTACTTTTATAATTAGTCCGATTGCGACAGTTATAGTCAGACAGATATTCAAGAGACTTGTTACGAAGGAATATCATAGGTCCGGAGCTAATGAAAAAATAATGCTGGTTACCACATCTGATCAGGTGGAAAATGTAATAAAGATTATAAAGACTACGAGAAACTGGGATTTCAGAATCTCGAATATTGCGATAGTTGATTGTGATAGAACCGGCCAGATTATAGACAAGATTGAAATTGTTGCAAATGGGGATAATCTGATGGAGGTTCTCGCAACAGCGGAGATTGACTCGGTATTTGTGCATTTACCTAATGGATATGTGTTCGATCAAAAAGCTTTTGTGACTGCTGTCAATGATATGGGAAAAACGGTATATTTGAATGTGAACGAATATGAGATGAAAATCGGGGAGAGAAGATTAGATTTTCTTGGAAGATATGCTGTTGTCACATGGAAGAATAAAACATACAGACTTCGTTATCTGTTAGCAAAAAAAGGATTTGACCTGATTTTTGGACTGTTTGGCAGTTTACTTATTATCCCGGTATGGATCTTTGCTTTTATAGGAAAACTCGTCACAGGAGATTTGGGACCGGTTATCATTACGATTGTACGGGTAGGTAAGAATGGCCGACGTTTTTATTATCATAAATTCAGAACAATGTATATGGATGCTGTGTCAAGATGTGATAAATGGATTATGGAGGGGAAAAAAGGAGTGGATCCTCGATATACTCCGGTTGGATGGATTCTCAAAAAGACTAAATTGGAAAATTTGCCATCGACATGGAATGTCTTGTGGGGAGATATGAGTATAGTTGGAAATCCGGCTCCTTCATTGCCTGAATTTTTGGATTATTCCGACTATCATAGAAAGAGTCTTAGTGTAAAACCAGGTGTTTTTGGTTTTTGGCAGGCATACGCAGATAATGGTGAGAGGCTAAGTGAGGAGGAACAAAGCGAATTTGACAGAGAGTATATACTAAACTGTACTTTGGGACTTGATATAAGGATTGTATTTAGAATTATCTGTCCGTTTTGCAAGTCTATTCCAAAGGCAAAGTTTTCATCTAATGCATTGGCGCATGATGAGATGAAGATGCTTGATGTTATACTTAATGAGAGAAAACCATTACGATATAGGTCGGTTGTTTTAGAAAAACAAGAGAGACCGTCATTTGTAATTTATAAGATGCTTAAAAGGCTGGCTGATATTGTTTTATCGGCTCTTGCGCTTATTGTTCTGAGTCCTGTTTTTATAGTTTTAGGAATATGTGTAAAGCTGAGTGATGGTGGTAGCGTGTTCTATGGACATACCAGAATTGGATATAAGGGAAAGAAAATATCTGTATACAAGTTCAGGAGCATGAAGACGAACGCAGGTGATCTGGAAAAGATATTGACACCTGAACAGCTTGAGCAGTATGTAAAGGAATTCAAGATAGACAACGATCCGCGAATCACCAAAATAGGAGGCTTTCTGCGAAAGACCAGCCTTGATGAGCTGCCACAGCTAATAAACATACTTAAGGGTGATCTTTCAATAGTGGGACCGCGTCCAATCGTGGAGAAGGAAACCGAGATATACGGTAGTGACATCGCAAAGCTTCTGAGCGTAAAGCCGGGACTGACAGGTTACTGGCAGGCATATGCCAGAAACAATGCCACCTATGAGAGCGGAGAGCGCCAGAGGATGGAGATGTACTATGTGGAGCACTGCTCACTTTGGCTGGATATAAAGATACTTTTCAGAACCGTTTTCTCTGTAATCAGAAAGGATGGGGCACAATAATCAGAACATATGTGAGAAATATGATGAAGAAACTGGATTTAAATAGTATAAAAATAAGTCTCATAATACCTACTCTCAACGCAGCAGATATATGCCCGGTCTGATAGATATACTGGGCAGACAGAACCGTAAGCCCGATGAGATAATAGTGATAGACTCAGAATCCGAGGATGCCACAGTGCGTATGGCAGAGCAGGCAGGCTTTAGGACACTAAAGGTCAAAAGGAGTGAGTTTGACCATGGTGGCACAAGAAACTATGCCGTAGCCATGTCAAAGGGTGATATAGTGATGTTTCTGTCACAGGATGCACTGCCTTCGGATGAACACTATGTGGAAAATATGCTGAGAGGCTTTGAAAACGAAGATGTCGTCATGATATCAGCCAGACAGCTCCCCAGAAAGGATGCAAAGCCTGACGAGGTATTAGTGAGAAAATTTAATTATCCTGCGGAGAGCTTTGTCAGAAGTGAAGCTGATATACCAAAACTTGGGATAAAGGCATATTTCTTCTCGGATGTATGCTCAGCCTACAGACGTGATTTCTTTGAAGACATAGGAGGCTTTGAAAGCCCGCTGCTCACAAATGAGGATATGCTTATGGCAGCAAGGGCGCTTAAGGCAGGATACAAGATAGGTTATTGTGCCACAGCGCAGGTGTATCACTCACACAACTATACATTTAAGCAGCAGTACAAGCGCAACTTTGACGTAGCGGTCTTTATGGAGACCTACAAGGATGAGATAAAGTGTGATGGTACCACAGGTGAGGGTATCAGGATGGTGCTTTTCATAGAAAAACAGCTCTTAAAGCAGTTTAAGATATGGGCAGCAGTGCACTGCATATTTGACAGCGCAGCAAAGTTTCTTGCAACAGGGCCGGAAGAAAGTGGAAGAGGAATAATGCATAGCACAGACAAGATAGCCATTCTCATGGCTACATACAATGGAGAAAAATATATATGTCAGCAGATAGACTCTATCCTGTCGCAGACCTGCAAGGACTGGGAACTATATATACACGATGATGGCTCTACGGACAACACGATAGCTGCTGTAGAAAGCTATGTGGAAAAATACCCTGATAAGATACATCTGATAGACGGCAAATCAACAGGTGGAGCAAAGTACAACTTCTTCTATCTGTTTAGTCAGGTGGAAGCGCCATACTATATGACCTGCGATCAGGACGATGTATGGCTGGAAAAGAAGATAGAGCTGACCTATGATAAGATGCTGGCTATTGAAAAAACAGATGGTAAAGAGCTTAAATCCGGACTTCCATGTCTGGTGTACACGGAGCTATGCGTGGTAGATAGTGAGCTGAATACAATAGCGGACACGATGAGCGAATACCAGAGTCTTGACTGCCACAAGCGCACAATCAATCAGTTTATATTGCAGAATTCTGTGACAGGCTGTACAATGATGGTAAACAGGGCTTTAAGAGATATAATGCTTCGCATTACTGATATAGACAACACAATAATGCATGACTGGTGGGCAGCACTTGTTGCCGCACAGTTTGGAAAAACAGCATTCATAGATGAGCCTACAATACTGTACAGACAGCATGGAGACAACAGTTTGGGAGCACTTGGGATAAATAAGCTTTCATATATTGTGCGTCGTGTCTGGCAGAAGAAACAGATACAGGAGAGCATGAGGCTTGGGCGGCTTCAGGCGAGAGAATTTGCAAAGACATATAATCTGCCCGATGATAGCCTGGCAGCAAGGTATGCGGCACTGGAAGGTAAATCCAGACGCGTGAGACAACGGTTTTATAAGGAAAACGATATGTATAAGACCGGGACCATGAGACGGCTGGGACAGGCTGTGTGGGATGATTTTTTTGGTTAGGAGTAAAAATGAATATAACGGTTATAGTTAGCAAAGCATTAAATAAAGAAAATTGGAAAAAAGGTGTTAATTATTTAAATAAGTATGGAGTTAAAGGATTTATTAGAAAATTAAAACATTTATCACCGGATACAGATTATAATAAATGGTTTTTGGAACAAAGAGTTTCTGATAAATTAATTTTGGAACAGGCGAATTATAAATTTGAATATGAACCTGAAATTAGTATAACTATTCCACTGTATAATACCAAAAGAGAATTTTTAAAAGATATCATGGATTCTATAGTCGGACAATCATATCAGAAATGGGAGTTATGTCTGGCTGATGGAAGCAAAACAGATGATGTGGAAAAATATTTAAGAGAACATTATTTGAGTGATTCAAGAATAAAATATAAACGTTTGAATAAAAATCTGGGAATTGCAGGAAATACTAATACAGCATTGAATATGGCATCAGGTGAATTTATTATGTTGGCTGATCATGATGATGTTCTGGAAAAAGATGCTCTATTTGAAATAGTGAGTTTACTCAATAAGAATAGAAAATTGGATATTGTATATACAGATGAGGATTTAACTAATAAAAACGGAACAAAATATTTGTCACCACGATTTAAACCTGATTTTAATATAAATTTTTTACGTAGTATAAATTATATTTGTCATATTTTCCTCGTTAGAAAAACAATACTTGATAAGGTCGGCGGTTTTAGAACGGAGTTTGATGGTGCACAGGACTGGGATTTAATTTTACGATGCTGTGAACAGACGGAATATATAGGACATGTGCCTAAAATTTTATATCATTGGAGAGCTCATGAAGGCTCTACAGCGGGAAATCCGGCAAGTAAGAAATATGCTATAGCTGCAGGAAGAAAAGCAGTAGAAGAACATTATAAAAGACTTGGATTGGAAGCAAAGATAGAGGATACAGGAATATTTGTCATGTTTAGAACTGATTTTGTAGTTCAAAATAATCCAAAGATTTCTATTATAATTTGTAATAAGGATCAAAAAGATACGTTAAATAAATGTATAGATTCGATATTAAATAAATCGACATACAATAATTATGAGATAATAATTGTCGAAAATAATAGCACTGAAGGTGAAACCTTTCAATATTATAATGAAATTCAAAAAAAGACAGATAAAGTAAGGGTAGTGTATTTTGATGGAGAGTTTAATTATTCGAAAGTGAATAATTTTGGCGTGCAGTATGCAACCGGTGAATATATACTTTTTCTTAATAATGACACAGAGGTAATTACGGAAAAATGGCTGGAAAAAATGGTTGGATATTGTCAGCTACAAAAGACAGGAATTGTAGGGGCAAAGCTATTGTATCCGGATGATAGTGTACAGCATTGTGGTGTAGTAATCGGAGTAGGTGGCTTTGCAGGGCATATTCTTACTTTGTCGGATAGAAATGAAGTGGGATATTTTGGAAAACTTCAGGCTGTTCAAAATGTAAGTGCTGTTACCGGTGCCTGTCTGATGATTAAAAGGTCGGTATTTGAACAGGTCGAAGGTTTTGATGAAGGTTTTAAGGTGGCGCTTAATGATATTGATTTGTGTTTAAAGGTTAGAAAATCAGGCTATGATGTAATAATTCACCCGGGTGTAGAATTGTATCATTATGAATCAAAAAGCAGGGGGCTGGAGGAAACACCTGAAAAGCATGAGCGGTTTAAACGTGAAATATCACGGTTCAGGGATAGATGGAAAAAAGAACTTGATGAGGGCGATCCGTTTTATAACCCGAATTTGACATTAATGTATGGTGACTGTAGAATACGCGAGACACATGAACATTTTGATATAATTGATGAAATTGAGGCAGAAAAATATAATCAATAAATTAGATTGTTACAGAAATGTTGCAAAATGAGATATATAAGTATATAATTGTAATGTTTTACAGAGATTTATACTCGATTACGAATACTGATAGTAAATAAAAGGAGAAAACAATGAAAGTATTAGTTACGGGAGCAAATGGATATATTGGAAAGCATGTTGTTGAGGCTTTATTAAACAAAGGCTGTGACGTTTATGCGGCAGATGTAAGATTCGAAGGAATGGATGAGCGGGTTAATAAGGTAACTGCACCAATATTTGACAATCCGAATATCTTTGAAGAAAGTGGTTGCCCAGATGTGTGTATTCACATGGCATGGAGAGATGGGTTCGTGCACAATTCAGAGGCACATATTGTCGATCTGCCTAAGCATTATGCGTTCATAAAGAATATGCTGGAGGGAGGCCTTAAACAGATTATTACAATGGGATCAATGCATGAGGTTGGTTATTGGGAAGGTGCTATAGATGAAAATACACCTACACATCCTAGCTCATATTATGGTATCGCGAAAAATGCCCTCAGAGATATTTCCAAGCTTTTGGCAGATGCTAATGGCGCATGCTGGCAGTGGGTCAGGGCATACTATATTTATGGAGATGATTTGAGAGGAAGTTCAATATTCTCAAAAATAGCAAAAGCAGATGCAGAAGGCAAAAAAACTTTTCCGTTTACTACAGGAAAGAATAAATATGACTTTATTACCGTTGATAGATTAGCTGACCAGATTGCAGCCGTGGCTTGTCAGAAAGAGATTGATGGTATAATAAACTGCTGTTCGGGTAAGCCGGTAGCATTAGGTGAAGAAATAGAGGGCTTTATTAAGAAAAAAGGATATTCTATTAAGCTTGAATATGGTGCATTTCCTGATAGACCATATGATTCACCGGCCGTATGGGGTGATGCAACAAAGATAAATAAAATAATGAGTAAATAAAGAGAACAGAAATATGAACAAATCATTGGAAAATTTTAAGAAATATCTTCCATTATTACAACAATTTGTAAAAAGAGATTTTAAAACTAAATATAGACGTTCTGTGCTTGGAATATTATGGTCTGTTTTGAATCCGCTTGGAATGATGCTTGTTATGACTGTGGTATTTTCGCACTTATTTAGGGCTGGAATTGAAAATTTTCCGGTATATTTGATGTGCGGACAGTTAGTTTTTAATTTTTATAATGAAGCAAGCAATTCAGCTATGAATTCTATTATTTGGAATGGGGCATTAATAAAAAAAGTTTATATTCCCAAATACCTGTTACCAATGTCAAGTGTATGTACTAGTCTTGTGAACCTCTTAACATCGTTTATTGCGTTAATTATTGTTATTGTGATAACAAGATCTCAGGTTTCATGGACATTTTTACTGGTAATAGTTCCGGTTATTTACACATGGATGTTTGCATATGGAATGGGAATGATTTTATGTGTTTTAGTGACGGCTTTTAGAGATGTTCAACATTTATATGGGGTTATTATAGTAGCGTGGATGTATTTGACACCTATTTTCTACCCTGTGTCAATGTTGCCGGAATGGGTAGCAAAAATAGTAAATCTTAATCCTCTTACAGCATATGTTGAAATGATCAGAGATGTTATATTATACTGTCAGGTTCCGTCTTTAGCATTAAATTTGAGGTGCCTACTGACTAGTGTTATTGTTCTTTTACTAGGAGCATTGATATTCAGTAAAAAACAAAATACGTTTATTTTAAAAATATAGGGTGACTTATGGAAGATTACGCAATCGAAGTGAAAAATGTATCATTAGAATTTTGCCTTTATTCCGAAAATGTTAGTAGTATTAAGGAATATTTCATTAAAAAGGTTAAAAGAGAAATATCAAAGGATAGTTTTTGGGCATTAAAAGATATTAGTTTTAATGTGAAGAAGGGTGAAGCAGTTGGTCTGGTTGGAAAGAATGGCTGTGGAAAAAGCACAATGCTTAAAACTATAGCGGGTGTTCTGACTCCGACAATGGGTACTGTCAAAGTAAATGGTACGGTAGCTCCTATGATTGAACTTGGAGCTGGATTTGACCCAGAGCTTACAGCAAGAGAGAATATTTTTTTGAATGGAGCAATATTGGGATATCCACAAGAAATGTTAAAAGAAAGATTTGATGAGATTATTGATTTCGCGGAGCTGAAGGATTTTGTAGATGTTCCCGTTAAGAATTTTTCATCTGGTATGACTACCAGATTAGGTTTTTCAATAGCTACTATATATACTCCTGATATACTAATTGTAGATGAGATATTGGCGGTTGGAGATTTTGCGTTTCAAAAAAAATGTGAAAAGAGAATTGGTGATATGCTGAATAGCGGAACAACCTTACTTCTTGTATCACATAGCACTGAACAGGTTAGAAGAATATGTGACAGGGCTGTCCTTATAAATAAAGGAAAAATGCTGATAGAAGATGATGTAGATACTGTTTGCGATTTGTATACACATCTTTAGAGAGATGGAGGATTTATGGTTTTAAATAAAAATGATGTGAAAAGACTTATAATTTATTTTATATATGATAAAGATGGCATTGTGGATGATATATTATATATATGTTAAATGCATTGAGGCAAAATGCATCGGAAATAGTTGCAGTTGTTAATGGAACACTTGAGAATAAATCTAAAGATAAGCTGCTATCCATTACAAATAATGTCATTGAGAGAGAAAATAAAGGCTTTGATGTATGGGCATACAAAACAGCAATAGATCAATATGGTTGGGAAAAGCTTGTAAAGTTCGATGAAATGATAATGATGAACTTTACTATAATGGGACCGGTGTATCCTTTGAATGAAATGTTCGAATGTATGGATGCAAAAGATTTAGATTTTTGGGGAGTGACAAAATTTCATAAATATGAAAACGGAGATCCTTTTGGAACAATAAAGGTTGGATATATTCCTGAACATATCCAATCTCATTTTATTGCGGTAAGAAACTCAATGATTAAGAGTAAACAATTTCAAAATTATTGGAATAAAATGGGAGAGATAAATGATTATCGTGATGCAGTAGGTAAACATGAGGCAATGTTTACAAAGCGATTTTCTGAAATGGGATTTAAGTGGGATGTATATGCAGATATGGGTGAGGAATATAATAATCACCCTATTTTATGTGCCACAAGAGAGATGATAGAGAAAAAAAGATGTCCGTTTTTTAAGCGTAGATCATTTATGCAAAGTTATGATAACATTATAAGTGATACTTTTGGACAGTCAGCTCTGGAGGCTTATAATTATATCGACCAAAATACAGATTATGATGTGGATATGATATGGCAGAACATTTTAAGGTTGGAAAATCAGGCTGATATAAAGAAAAATATGCAATTAAATTATATACTTTCAAGTAAGTCTTCGAATATTGATGCCGGAATTATCAAAGCAAGAAAAATTGCTCTTGTAATGCATTGTTATTTTGAGGATTTAACGGAGTATTGTCTTCATTATGCTTCTATGATGCCTGAAAGTGCAGATATATATATTACTGTTCCTTGTGAAAAAAATAAAGAAATAGTTGAACAGGCATTTAAACAATTAAATAATAATGTTCAGGTGATAGTTATTCAAAACAGGGGCAGGGATGTTAGTGCTCTTTTAGTTGCTACAAAGAAATTTATAATGAATTATGATTATGTATGTTTTATGCATGATAAGAAGGTGACACAGCTAAAGCCTGAAACTATTGGTTATGGATTTTCGTATAAATGTTTTGAGAATATGCTGGGGTCAAAAAATGTAGTATTAAATGCTATAGAAACATTTGAAGAAAACCCGAGACTTGGAATGCTTATGCCACCACCACCTAATCATGGTGATTATTATATAACATTAGGATTAGAATGGGGCATGAATTTTGAAAATACAAAAATCTGGCAAAAGAGCTTGGAATTACAGTGCCTATTGATGAAAAGAAAGAACCTATTGCACCTTTAGGAACTATGTTTTGGTTTAGACCAAGGGCTATGAAATTACTTTTTGACAGAGACTGGGAATATGAAGATTTTCCACCTGAACCAAATGCAATTGATGGAACATTATTGCATGCAATTGAAAGAATATATAGTTATGTTGTTCAACAGGAAGGTTATTATCCGGCATGGGCTTTATCTGATAAATGTGCAGATATAGAGATTACAAATTTAAACTACATGCTTAGGACAATGAATAATGTTGTATTTCATGAAGCCCGGGGGCCGGTAAGTTTGAAGACGTGATAAATGGACTTCACAGTGAGTTCGGATATGGCAATTGTGGCAATGCATTAGAGGCAGGGCTTAAGAATAGCAGCCTTTATTTGAATAATGATGGTGTTTATAATGAAAAATATAAGGTAGATGCATCAAATAAATCAAAAGATAATGATAAGTTTGAGTATGAATTTGATATTAAAAAAATGGATAATGCTATTCGTGAAATTCGTTGGGATCCAGGTGAAAATGCTAATGTAACAATTAATGATGTTGTTGTAACAGTTACGTGTGAAAATGATATTGAGAAAAAATATTCTATAGAAGATGTAACAACAAATGGAATAGATTTAGGAAATCATATTGTATTTGTTATTCCGGATCCACAGGTGATAATTTCGTTAGGTGGTAAGTATCATGTTTCAAAAGTGACGATAGAAGGTCATGGAGTGAGAAGAATCAGTGATTTAGATAATCATAAGATAAGTCGCAGGTCAAGGACAGTTTTTCAAAAGATAACACGAGTTTGTAACAAGTTAAAAAACAAATTATAATTAAGCAGGAAGGATTTTATTATGGATGGATATGTTTTTTTTGAAGTAGATAATATGGGCAATCCTATTTATGGAGACAAAATGAAAGAATTGCTTAATTGTGAAAAGGAGCATATATTGTTTATTCTTTCAGCAGAATATCAGGCGAATTTTTCGGTAGAATTAATAGATCATAAGGTTATTATAATACCCGAAGATGTATTAAAAAAAATAGATATTGCTATTGAAAATAAAGAAGACAGAGAAACCTATATGTCGATTTCACCTGTAAAAGAGTTTGAAGAGTGGCTTGATTCACAAATTACAAAAAAATAGGATTGATGTTTTGACAACGATAGAACATTATGTAAGTGTGGCACGTGTCTGTAAGAAAAAGCATACCTTTATGACTTATATGTATGGTAGCAGACCGAGAAACAATAATGGTGTTGTTGCACAGGAAATTGATAATAATAGTTTACAAATTCAAATTCAACAACAATCTACAATGATTCAGGAATTGAAAAATGAGATTCAGGATAAAAAGGTTTATATTGATTCTATTCTTGCTCATGCTACTAATTTGGATAATGAGTTGAAAAAATATAGAAATTGGTATGAGCAATCACCTAGATATGGGGAGAGAGTTGAAGAATTAGAAAAAATCAATGAAAAGTGTACTCAATTGTACAATGAGACACTTGAAAAAATGGATGCGTTACTGGTTGAGAATTTGAATTTTAAGAAAAAATATAAAGTTAAGTGATTTTTGGGAAAAGGGAACTTCTATGAAAAAGATAAAAATAGCTTTTACAGGTGTTTTCGATATTGATAATTTTGGAGATCATTTATTTCCTATAATATTTGAAAACAGTTTAAGAAAAAGAAAAATAGATGTTGAATTGTTCCTCTTTTCTCCATATGAGAGTACACAAGGATTTGGTATAGCAAAGAAAGTATACTCTATAAGAGAAATGGAAAAGCTCCACAAGATTAATAAGTTTGATGCAATTGTGGTTGGTGGTGGGGAGATTATTCATTTTTATTCCTTTAAACAAAAAAACCATGAAGAAAAATATGTGGAATATCCTATTTTTGAAACATGGATAGTGCCTTCTATTATTGGTAGAAAATATGGAATACCCGTGATATGGAATAATCCGGGATGCCCATTTGAGTTTGATGGGTATCAAAATTATATTGCCGGGAAAGTATTAGGTAATGTTTCTTTTATGAGCGTTAGAAACCAGTTTTCATATGATGCATTAATAAATTATAATGCAAATGTGAAAGTATCTGTGGATACGGCATTTAATATAAAAGAGGTGTTTCCTAAATGGAAATTAAAAAGACAGGTAAAGGGTAAATATGTTGTATTTCATAGCAATAGATTTATAGGAGAAAATTCATATCAAAGTGCTTTGAAGGAACTTATGGAGCTGAGTAAAACTTATAAGATTTTACTCCTTCCTTTAGCTGTTACAAATGACGATTATGATATTTTGAAAAAATTATATAAAGACAGTAATGAGATTTTTATTCTTCCTTCAGAACAATTAACCATGGAAGAAATAGTTTCATATTTAGCCTTTTGCGATTTATATATTGGTGTGAGTTTCCATGGTGCGATTACTGCATTTTGTTATGGCAATCCTGTTGTAGGTTTTGATTTTGTGCACAATAAGAAAACACGTGATCTATATGATCAATTGGGTTTATCAGAGCAGTATGTTTCAGATGAATCGATGCTTCATGATGGAATTAAATGTGCTTTTGAGAGAGAACAAAAGCAATTAAAAAGTGTATATAAAAACATGAAGCAGAAGGTTGATATGCATTTTGACGAGATAGCAGATAGTCTGACAAAAAATAATCAAGGTGGATACAATGAAGCCTTTTTGTCATTTTCTGATGTAATTGATGAAATGTCAGGTTTATTGTCAGTGTTGTCAAATCAATATCGCGATAGAACAGGAGTTATTGAAAAATATAAATCTGAAGCGCAATATAATTTATTGAATTGGCAGAAATGCTCTAATGAAATGATAGAATTATATAATAAATATCAAAAGCTTGCGGATGAATATAAAGAATTAAAAGAAAGAATGGAGTGTAAGGAAAAACTGTGAAGAGAGAGAGAATTTTCTATCTGGACTTTGTACGTGCAGTTGCAACTATTAGTATTATATTTACGCATTATAATGCGTTATTTATATATAATACATCTATCCCAATGCCACAAAAGGCTATTTTGACGATGACTGTTGGAAATGTTTATATTGGAAGCTGGGGAGTATCGCTTTTTTTTAATAATATCCGGAGCAGCTTTGATGTATGTATATGAAAATGAGCTGGAATGTTTTAAAATTTTGGAAAAACGCTTTATTAACATATATCCTATGTTTTGGATAGCATATATTTTTGCTATGCTATTTAATTTCTATAGGATTGGAAGTATAGATACAAGCATTGGAAAATGGAGATATATTTTTTCTATTTTAGGAATTGATGGATATATAGCAAATTGGGGAGTTCAGACCTTTTTTCTGGTGGGAGAGTGGTTTTTAGGGTATATAATTATTATATATATTATTTTCCCGATATTGAGAAAGGGCGTTAATGAATATCCGTTATTGTTGGCGATTATTACAGCAGTCTTATATATTCTGTCAATTGTATTAGGTGCTAAAGATGTTTCCCTGTTTGTAAAGCTTCCGGAATTCCTTTTTGGAATGTATTTTATAAAGTTTATAAAAAAGCCAAATTTGAAAATGGCTTTGATTTCCCTTGTTATTGTTGTTATTAATACATTAGTCAAACCGGATTTTATTTCTGTTGTGCAGTGTACATACGTAGGGATAGCTTCATTTGTCTGTCTGGCATATGTTTCTGAGTTACTTCAGTTTGATATAATTCAAAAGATATGCAAGGTAATATGTAAATACAGTTACCCATGTTTTATAGTTCATCATTTTATTATTTACAGAATGGTGGAAAAATTCAATTTAGATAATATAACTATGGGGCAAAATTATTTGTTATTTGCCTGTTGTATAGTTGTAATAGCTGTATTTTCGTATTTACTTTTACATGTTAATGATAAAGTTGTTCAGTTATTAAAAAAGGAGGCAAAATAAAATGCAATTTAAAAAAACAGCAACTATAGTGCTGGCTGCGACTATGATAGTAACATCATTTAGTTTCAATACAGTATCAGCATCTGAAACAGCAGAAACTGCACAGTCAGATTTCGGAATAACTCATGTGATACTTGATGATTCTAATATGCTAGATGAAAATAACCAGGCAATTGTAGTTGGATATACAGGAGATACTCCGGAAAAAGCTGAATTAAATGTCAAAAATACTAAAACAGGTGAGAATATTTCTATTAATTCATGCAAGATTTCGTCATCAGGATTATTATTTGAGGTTTCTTCAGGTTTAGATGATTATGAATTGATTGATTTGTCAATTTATAATAATGAAATCGCTACAAAGTTTGACATGAAAAAAATGGGATTTGATAAGGATAAGCCGGATGCTTATCTTGATGAAAATGAAATACAGGTTGAAAATTATTCAGATCTTGAAAATTATTCAAATCTTGCAAGGTCATCAAATGGAAAGTATGTTGTTGTATTAGATCCCGGACATGATGATACTCATACAGGAGCAGCAGCAAATGGTATTTCAGAAAAGGATATTAATCTAAAGATAGCAAAGTATTGTAAACAGGAATTGGAATCATATTATGGAGTTCAGGTATATATGACGCGAACAACGTCTACATGTCCGTATCCCGGAACAACGTCTACAGATGATAACGCTAAAAGGGTAGAGTATGCAAAAAGTGTTGGTGCAGATGCTTACGTCAGTTTCCATTGTGATTCATCAAGAAATAGTGGAGCAAGTGGAGCAAAAATATTTTATCCAAATGCAAATTATAATGGTAATATTGGCTCGCAAGGGGCAGGGTTGTCACAAAAAATATTGGATAATCTCACATCGTTAGGATTAAATAATCATGGAATATTAATTAGAAATTCTGAAGATAACACACTATATCCGGATGGATCATTAGCGGATTATTATGGGTTATAAGAAGATCTAAACTTAATGGTTTTCCAGGAATAATTATTGAGCATGCATTTGTTACCAATAAGTCAGATGCATCATTTATGGGAAATGAGGATAATTTGCAAAAGATGGGGCATGCTGATGCATTGGGTATTGCACAGTATTATGGATTATCAAAAACCTATTTTGGTATAAAATCTGTAGATTTCTCACAAGAAAATGATTATGACAGGATTACAGTTAATGCTGATTCCAATATTGGTGAACCAAAATATAAGGTTCAAGCTTATGATTTGGATAAAAAAATCTGGGTAACCTTAGCTTCTGATTCCACAGATTCTACTGTTACCTGGAAACCGGAAGCAAAAAGCTATTATATTCATGTGGAAATTACTGCACCTAATGGTGCGGTGGCAAGCTATGATTCGGCATTTTCGTCAGATATTGATTATACAAAAAGCTATGTTAAAATAAATGGAGCAACATGGAAGATTAATCCACATTCAATAGATTTGGGTGTTGGATATAATCACAGTGGTGGTGATGTTTTATTTAAGTGGCAAGTTTATAATCTTGATACTAAAAAGTGGACCACTCTGGCTGATAGATACAGTGGTAATTGGATTACATGGAGACCAACACCTGGAAATTATTGGGTGCATGTAGAAGCAATAACACAAGGTGGTGCACAAGATCAATATACTTATTGTTTTAATGTTGGTACAGACAAGTCAAAAACACCAATGACACTAAATGGTATGACATGGTCTGTAAAGAAAACAGGTATTGATGTTGGAACTGCATATTCATCGGATGATAAAAATGTGAAATTTAAATGGCAGGCATATAATCTGGATACAAAGAAGTGGAGCCGAATAGCAGATTGGAATGGTGGAAACTGGGCAACATGGAAACCTCAGCCGGGTAATTATTGGCTTCATGTTGAAGCAGCAAATGGTGATGGTGGATTTGATGAGCAAACCATTTGTTTTGCAGTTTCAACAGACTTTAGCAAGAATTATATTGATTTAAATGGTATTGCGATGATTGATAAATCATCTTTATATCAGGTTGGTGTTACATATTCATCTAATGATTCCGATGTGCAGTTTAGATGGCTTCAGTATGATGTGGTAAATAATCATTGGTCACTTGTTTCTGATTGGAATAAAAGCAATTGGACAAACTGGTATCCAAAAAATGGAACATATTGGATATATGTTGAAGCAAGAACATCGGATGGGGTTGTAAATTCTATGACACAGGGAGTTATCGTAAATAGATAACATTGAATTAATGACATGGTATATTATCTTTGAAGTTGATTAAATTATAAGCATTGCATAATTGAAAAATGAGATTGCAATGCTTATAAATATAAGAAACCTATGAGGAATTTAATAATGATAAAAAAAGCAATTAACGGGATTAAAAAAATATATAATAATGATAAACCTTTGATAATAGAATGGATAATGGTTGGCATTATTTCTTTTATTATTTTGTGTTTCTTTATACATGGCGATACTGAAAATTTGATTAAATGGACACTAAACATGTTTGATGTTACAGTAAAAGGAAAGCCATTAGATTTTTATAGGTATTCTATCGAAAATCCCAATATGGCTCCGAATAATTATGTTTCAGGAACATTATATAGTTTAATAATTTGGGCAATATGGAATATTCCTATAGGGATAATTAAAACAATATTTGGAGTTGAAGTACTGCATAACCCGCTTGTGTATATATGGGGAAAGTTATTTCTTGTTTTATGTTTATGTATTACAATGTTTTTTGTGAATAAGATTGTGAAAAAAATAACTGGTGATGTAAATAGTGCTAAATGGGCAATGTTTTTATTAGCTTCATCGCTATTTATATATATAGGTGTTTATTATGGAGGACAAAATGATATAGTTATATGTGCATTTGCAACAGCAGCTGTGTATTGTTTAATGGATGGAAGGAATAAATGGTTTTATTTTTTGGCTGGTATGGCTATTTCTGTAAAATATTTTTTCTTTATTCCATATGTTGCAATTATATTATTGCTTGAAAAAAGAGTTTTAAGGATTATATATAAAATCGTATTAGGTATTATTCCAACAGGAATATATTGGCTTGTTACAAGGGCTTGTCCAATGGTTAGTGAATCAGCTTCACAAGGTAGTCCGATTTCTGTTCTTTTAAAAGAAATGGTCGGTGGTGCTTTTCCGGTGGTGTACAATAATTCTATTTCTTTATTTATTGGAATGTTATTGATAATATATATTTTGGCATATTTAACTTCACCTCAAAATGATGATGAAAAATATAGATATTTGATATATTATATTGTTGCAACGTGTCTTGCTATGTTACTATTTTCAACATTTCAGTATTATCGTGTTGTTATGGTATGCCCATTTATTGCAATATTGATGGTTATTGATAAAGAAAAATATCGAATTAATGTAATTATGGAAACAATTATTTCTATTTCGCTGTTTCTAATTTTAATAATACAAAGTGGTCTTTATTTATTTGTTTCAAGTGTTGTAAACAAAAATGTTTTTAAGTTTGTATTTGGAACAGGTGGTGTTGAAGAAAACTTTAGTTTAGGAATGGATATTTCATGTTGGATTTCAAATGATATGTTGACGATATTATTGCAGATATTTGCCACGGTAGTGTGATTTTAAGTATATTTATCCTGGTGTTAAATAATCCCAGAGCTAAATTAGGGTTTTTAAATATACCATCAATAAAAACGGAAAGATGGATATATTGGTTAAGAACATTGGTTGTTGTTATTCCTGTTTTTTATGTTTTAGGCAGGATGATTGTATAGTTTATATTATTTTTTAGGAGAGAATACTATGATTAATTTTAACGTACCACCGTTTATCGGAACGGAAATGGATTATATCAAAAAAGCAGTTGAAAATAAAAAAATTTGTGGAGATGGAGAGTTTACTAAAAAGTGTAACGCATGGCTTGAGGAAAAGACGAAAACAGCTAAAGCACTTCTCACAACATCATGTACACATGCAACTGAGATGGCTGCCCTTTTATGCGATATTAAAGAAGGCGATGAGGTAATTATGCCATCATACACATTTGTTTCCACAGCGGATGCGTTCGTATTAAGAGGTGCAACAGTAGTTTTTGTGGATATTGATCCGAAAACTATGAACATAGATGCTAATCTCATAGAGGATGCTATTACAGAAAAGACAAAAGCTATCGTACCGGTTCATTATGCCGGTGTGTCTTGTGATATGGACAAGATTATGGAAATTGCAAAGCGTCATAATCTTATAGTAATTGAGGACGCAGCTCAGGGAATAATGAGTACTTATCATGGAAAGGCTTTAGGTACTATAGGCGATTATGGCTGTTATAGTTTTCATGAGACAAAAAATTATTCTATGGGTGAAGGTGGAGCCATCTTAATAAAGGATAAGGATAAGGCAGAAGAAGCTGAAATCCTTAGAGAAAAGGGTACAAACCGAAGTAAATTCTTTAGAGGTCAGATAGATAAGTATACATGGGTAAATTATGGTTCATCATATTTACCTAGTGACATGAATGCGGCATATTTGTATGCACAGCTTCTGCAGGCAGATATGATTAATAATTACAGACTTAATATATGGAATACATATTATGACGGATTTGGCGAGTTGGAGAAATCAGGGAAGATTGAGCTTCCATATATACCGGAAGGCTGTACCCATAATGCTCATATGTTCTATATTAAAGCAAAGGATCTGCAAGAGAGAACAGCTCTGATTAGTTTCTTGAAGGAAAATGGAATTCAGGCTGTATTTCACTATATCCCATTACATTCAGCTCCGGCAGGAAAAAAAATTTGGTAGGTTTAATGGTGAAGACAAATATACGACAAGAGAGAGTGAAAGACTTATGAGACTTCCTATGTATTACGGTCTTAAGGATGAAGAAGTACAGTACATTATAAGTAAGGTAAAGGAATTTTATAAGTAAAATAGGTATTATTATGAAGAAAATAGTTATATTTGGTTCAACAGGAAATATTGGAGCGTATTTTACCGATTACTGTAATAATATGATAGATAAAAAGCAATATGAAGTTATTGCTGTAGGAAGAAAACATACAGATTATTACAAGAAAGCAGGGATTGAATATATAAATGTGGATTTATGTAATGCATCAGATTTTGAGAGGCTACCAACAGAAGATTTGTATGCTGTTGTTAATCTAGCGGGACTTTTGCCTGCTTATATGAAGGAATATGATCCATTTAAATATGTGGAGACCAACATAAATGGTGCACTTCGCATTTTGGAATATGCCCGAAAGAATAATGCAGACAGGGCTTTATATACTCAGACATGGGCAGAGCAGGCAGGATATTGGGGAAAAGAAGATGTTCTTCATCCTGAGTATCCAAGAAAACTGTTGTTTACCGGTGATCATGCATTTTATGCTATTACAAAAAGTATGATTGTAGATACAATGGAGTATTACAAGCAGGAATATGGTCTGAAAAATTTCGTGTTCAGACTTCCTAATGTGTATTTGTATCATCCGGAAAAGTATTATTATGTAGATTGTGTCAAAAAACCGATTGGTTATAGATATATGATTGATAAAGCCACAGCAGGTGATACTATTGAGATGTGGGGAAATCCGGATGCATTTAAGGATATCCTCTATATAAAAGATTTGTGTCAGATGATGTATAAAGCTCTGTTTGCACAGGTTGATGGTGGAACTTACAATGCAGGAACAGGAATAAGAACTACATTACGTGAGCAGATTGAAGGGATAGTAGATGTGTTTTCACCTAAAGAGCATAGGTCAAATATTGTTGAGAAACCCGAAAAAAGCAGTTTTACAAGTTTTGTGATGGATATTGAGAAATGCAAAAAAAGATTTAGGGTATAAACCGGAGTTTTCATATATAAGATATCTGCAGGATTACAAGAATGAGCAGGAACTTTAATCGTTTTGCCGAGCTTTGGAGGAAATAAAAAGATGAAGAAATTAGCAATAATTGGGGCTTCATATTTACAG
>ENA-OQCF01000276-OQCF01000276.1-human-gut-metagenome-genome-assembly--contig:-NODE-276-length-19746-cov-2.333299_pt1 | contig 19746 bp, 23 predicted proteins | sample MGYA00242756_ERZ504573 | MGnify/ENA primary metagenome ERZ504573 (study PRJEB26092, sample SAMD00036240) | human gut metagenome | host: Homo sapiens | study: EMG produced TPA metagenomics assembly of... | reverse complement strand
AAAGCCTTCTCTTTCTTTAGATTGAGAGGGAAGGTTTATACAGCTAAACAAGAATCATAAGCCTCACGGCTTCATGTGTACAAATATAATGCCTGCTTTTATCTTTTTTAAAGGATGAGTGTTCTGAATTTATAGTCAAGTCCTCTGTTTTTTTTACTATGGAAATCACACTGATATTTTTTTATATTCCGAATCTCCTTACCTTTGTGTAATTATATCTGCTTATTTCAATGAAAACTGAATTGATAGAGAATATAGCTTTTACAAAGGAAGACTATATTCAAAAGACAACGAATGAGAGCATGCCTTCCTTTGATGAGCTCTTGGATACCATAGTCGCATTTGTGGAGGAGAACGGCGGTAGTCTGGAGGATGCCGTTGATATGGCGAACGATACGTATTTTCAATTATAAATGATTAGATAAAGCAATTATGGCAGAAGAGAGTAAATATGCATACGACGAGGAATCCGTCAAGGTAATAATTGAATGGGCACAAACAGCCCAATTACCCAAAAAGGTGATGCTAAGTGAGGCGGAACATATCTTTGACACCTCTCTGTATGTTAATGCGATATCTGCGATATTAAGCAACATTATCCGGATGCATTCTATAATCCGGCCATTGATAGATTGTGTCGGTTGAAGGAAATAATAGAAGGAGCGGCTAAATAGTCGCTCTTTTCATATCTTAAGTATAATAAAAGTCATCCTCTCTTTTCGCTAAAAGAGAGGATGATACAAACAAAACAAACATTTTGTGTCTTCACAGACACAAAAGAATAAAAATGTAAAATGTTCAGGAGAACATTTATATATGCAAAAGTATGACATGTTTTTTTATAAAACAGGACAAAATATATAAAAGTCTACAAATAATATTTAAGGAAGGTAGAGCTGTGCATAGATTTTATTGCTTTTGAATAAATTATACAATTTATCAGCCTGATGTGCTACATTGAGAGATGGCCATTATGGAATAACTGGGAGCTGATATTGGGTAATTGATATAAAAATCCCAGGTACGCTCGAATGGTCTAATTCCACTTCTGCAAATCGCCCTCATACTTTACAAATGTTTTTGATGCAGGTCTATATAGCTTTTCTGATTTATTTTTGTTTTTGCAATTTTTCGGCAATTATTTAGCCCCAAAAGTGAAACTATTTTTAATTTGCTTGTTTTTCGTAAGTACTTGTTGCACCTAAAAAAGCACTTCCAACGTTCGCTTACGGAGGAAGTGCTTCACACAAAAACTAAACTAGACTTAACTAAACTATTCTATTGGGGGAGTTTCACAACTCCTATCTGTTCAGCGCAAAGATAAAAAAACATATTTTAATCTGCAAAAGGATTCTATAATAAATCGACGGCTTTTCCGATTTTATCGACGGATTGGTCGATTTTTTTAGCTTCTTTGGTCTAAAAATTCTTGAAAAGCTTGTTTGTAGCTGTCGCTTATCGGGATGTAATTCTTTCCGAATACGATGCGACCACGGTCTATAATACGTATTTTATCCTTTTGGACAATGTAGGAACGGTGAACGCGCATGAAACGCGAGGTGGGCAGGAGTTCCTCCATAGCCTTCATGCTCATTAAAGACAAGATGGGCTTGGGGGAATCTTCCTCGTAGATTTTAAGATAGTCTTTCAGCCCCTCTATGTACAGAATTTTACTTAGTTCGATTTGTACCAGCTTATACTCGCTCTTTACGAAAATACTCTGAATTTCTTCCTTTGGCTGTTGCAGCAGTTCGAACCATTGTACAGCCTTGTTGGCAGCCTGCAGAAAGTCGATGTAGGAGATGGGTTTCAGCAAGTAGTCCAGCGCATTGACTTTGTAACCGTCTATGGCGTATTGGTCGAAGGCGGTGGTGAAGACTATGCGGGTATTGAAATCGACCATCTTTGAAAATTCGAGTCCGTTCAGTTCGGGCATCTGGATGTCGAGGAAAAGCAGGTCGATGTGCTTTTCGGGCAACTCCTTGATGGCTTGCACGGCACTGGAGTATTTACCGGCCAACTCCAGAAACGGGGTTTTGTTGACGTAGCTTTCCAGAAGCCCCAAAGCAAGGGGCTCGTCGTCTACAATGGCACACTTCAGATTCATATCTTTATGATTAAAACAGATTTATACTCTTTCATGTTTTCGCTCACTCCTTGCTTCCAGTCATAATGACCGGGATAGGTCAGCTCCAGGCGTTTGCGCACTTGCTCCAGACCGATGCCGCTTCCGCTTTTGTCCGCCATGCTTTTGGGATGGTAACTGTTGGTTATTTCACAGTATATCTCTCCGGGGCTTTCACTGAAATGGATGCGGATAAAGCTGGGCTCGGTGGGAGAGATGCCATGTTTGAAAGCATTCTCTATGAGGGAAATAAAGATGAGCGGAGCTATTTCGGTACGGCTGTCCGGTCGGACGTCTATCTTCGTTTCCACACGGACGTTGGCGGAGAGGCGGATGCGCATCAGTTCGATGTAGTTGCGGATGAAGTCCATCTCCTTGTCTAGGGTAACGAAGTTCTGCTGATTGTCATACAGCACATGGCGTAGCAACCGGCTCAGTTCCTGCACGGCAGTCTGTGCCTTGTCAGTGTCAAAGGCGATGAGGCGTAGATGTTGTTCAGCGTATTGAGCAGAAAATGCGGGTTGAGCTGGTTGCGCAGGTTCTTCAACTCCGGCTTCCGTGCGGCTTTTCTCGGCTTCGCGGCGGGCGGCGTCCATCTGCGCCCAGCGGCGGCTCAGCTTGATGGCAGCGCTGAGGCCGGCGGTGAGAATCATGGTCGATACATCGCGCAAGATGAATATCCATTTGGGAGGACCCATGTGCTGACCGTCATCATCGCCGCGCAGATGGTTCTGGAATGTGTATTCTTGCCAAAGGTGGGCGCCGGTGGTAATGCAGATGATGAGCAGTGTGTTCAGCAGGAGGTACTGCCGGATGCGTCCTTCGAACAAGTAGCGGGGAATGAGGAGACAGTAGTTGATGTAGAATACAAGGAAGAACGAGAGGTACTGCTGCTACCGTGGCGCAGATAGTCCGCAAGGCTGATGTTGAAGCCACTGCGTGTCATCATCAGAAAGGGGAAACCGATGACGATACCCCAGACGATGATGTGTATCAGGATTTCGATGCCGCGGTGGCGTGGGTTAGGGAGCTGTTGTTTCATCATAATACAAAGATACGGATTTTAGATGGATATTGGAAATATCCACCGCCTGCGAAGCAAATCTCTGTTCGCAGGTTGCGGATAAGCGTTTCCAGGTTGCGGATATGTATCCCAAGCTTGCGGATGTCTATCCCAAAGCTTGGGATAGACATTATCCTTAATTTCGGCATAACTTTTCTCTTTATTGGTCAGAAGTTTTTTCTTAATACTTAGAAGTTTTTCTTTAATACTTAGGACGTGTTTTGATAACTTCTGGCAAGAGAGAGATAGGTTATTCGTAGCGTATGGCCTCTATCGGGTCGAGGTCGGCAGCTTTCTTGGCGGGATACCAACCGAAGAACACTCCGGTGACGGTACATACGGCGAAGGAGAGGAATACGCTCCACGGCTGGATGAAGATGGGCCAGTGGGCAACGCTCTTCACTATCCAGCTGGCTCCGCATCCTATGATGACGCCGATGATGCCTCCGGTGATGCTGATAAGGATGGCTTCGATAAGGAACTGGCTCAAGATGTCGACACCGCGTGCGCCTACACTCATGCGCAGACCGATTTCGCGTGTACGCTCCGTCACCGATACGTACATGATGTTCATAATGCCGATGCCGCCCACTACGAGCGATATGCCGGCGATGCAGGCAAGCAGCGTGGTCATCAGGTCGGTAGTGGAGTTCAGCATGGTGCTGAGCTCCTGCTGGCTGCGGATAGTGAAGTCGTCATCGTCACTCTCCTTCAGCTTGTGGTTGCGGCGCAGTATCTCGGTGATTTCGTCGGTGGCATTGTCCGTCATGTCCTCGGTGAGGGCGGAGGCGAAGATGCCGCTAAGGTAGGTCTGTGCCAGCAGGCGTTTCATCACGGTGCTGTAAGGGCAAGTACGACGTCATCCTGGTCCATGCCCATGGAGTTGTAGCCTTTAGATTTCAGTACGCCCACCACGCGGAAAGGAATTTGGTTGAAACGTATGATACGTCCTACGGGGTCTTCTCCACCGGGGAAAAGGTTGTCTTGGATGGTCTTTCCGATGACACACACCTTGGCGGAGGTCTGTATGTCGGCTTCGGTAAACATCTCGCCGTTCTCCACGCTGAGCTGCCGGATTTCGAGATAGTCCGTGCCCACGCCGCTCACGGAGGAGGGGTAGTTGTTGTTGCCCGCGATGAGCTGCCCGCTGGAGGAGACATTGGGGCTGACGGCAGCCAGAAGTTGGTTTCGTTTCGCAGGCTTCGTAGTCGGTCAGCTTCAAGGTCTGCATGGCGCTGGGGTCTTGGCGGACACCGCCGCGCATGTCGGCACCGGGGTGAATCATAATCATGTTGGAGCCCATCTCGGAGATTTGCGCCTGGATGCTTTTCTTCGAACCTTGTCCGATGGCAAGCATCGTGATGACGGACGCCACGCCGATGATGATGCCCAGCATGGTGAGGAATGCGCGCAGCTTGTTGTTGTTCAAGGCTCGCAAGGCTATTTTGAAAAGGTTTGTTCCGTTCATATCGTTTTAATGGAAAGTTTAAAATTAATCCCTAATCCTTAATCCCTTATCCCTCATTCCTCCTCCTGCTTAGGCAATGCTGCCAGGGCTTCGGCTGCATTCTGGATTTGGGTGTTGATGGTATCGTCCTTGATTTGTCCGTCGCGCAGCACGATGTTGCGGCTGCTGTACTGGGCTATTTCGGGGTTGTGGGTGACGAAGATGATGGTGCGTCCTTCGGCATGCAGCTTTTGGAACAGTACCAGAATCTCGAAAGAAGTACGGGTGTCCAGGTTACCCGTAGCTTCGTCTGCCAGGATAACGGCGGGATTGTTCACCAAGGCACGGGCGATGGCTACGCGTTGCATCTGGCCACCGGACATTTGATTGGATTTATGTTCCAGTCGGTCGCCCAGCCCCACGGCTTGCAGGGCTTCGATGGCACGTCTCCGCCTTTCGGAAGCCGAGACGGAGGAGTTATACATCAGCGGTAGCTCCACATTTTCCACGGCAGTGTTTTGGGCAGCAGGTTGTAACTCTGGAATACGAAGCCGATTTTACGGTTGCGTAGTACGGCGCGTTGAGGCTTGCTCATGGTGCGTACGGAGATACCGTCCAGCAGGTATTCGCCGCTGGTGGGCGTGTCCAGGCAGCCGAGGTATTCAGCAAAGTCGACTTTCCGGAGCCCGATGTACCCATGATGGTGACAAACTCGCCTTCACGGATGGTGAACGAGACGCCGCGCAGGGCATGCACGGTTTCGTCCCCCACCTGGAAGTTGCGTTTGATATTTTGAAGTTCAATGACTGCTTTATTCATAATTCTTTTTTTGTATTATTTTCCGCTCTTCTTCTTACTTCCCGGAGGGCCAGGCATGAACGGACTCTTCTCACCGCCGGGAGCTTCCTGCTCATGTCCGGAGTGCCGCTGCCGGGCATGCTGCCGATGTTGGCTTCGGTCACCACTACGGTACCTTCGTTAATGCCGCTGATAATTTCCGTGTTGGCTCCGTTGGAGATACCTATCTTCACCGGATGGGCGGTAAAGGTGTTGCCTTCGCGGGTCCAGAGTTTATGTTCCCCTTCGCAATCCTTCACGATATCATTGTCGCCGATAAGCGGTTTTTCGGGGTTGAAGCGCAGGGCACGGGCAGGAGCGCACAGTACGTCTTTGCGGTCGAGGGTGAAGATGGTGACGTTGGCTGTCAGGCGTGGTTTCAGTTTCAGGTCCGGGTTGTGGGCGGAGATGACTACTTCGTAGGTCACAACCGTGCTGGTGCTGGTGCTCGACGTGCTGCTTGAGCTGGCATCTCCCAGACGAATTTGTGTGACCACTCCTTCGAACACGTCATTCGGGTAGGCGTCTACGGTAAACGTGGCGCGCTGTCCCTCTTCCACACCGCCTATGTCTGCTTCGTCCACGTCGGCCACAACCTGCATCTGCGTCAGGTCGGCAGCGATGGTGAACAGTGTCGGTGTCTCGAAGCCGGAAGCCACGGTCTGTCCTGCTTCCACGTCGCGGCTGATGACTACACCGTCGATGGGAGAGGTGATGGTGGCGTAGGAGAGGTTGCGTTCAGCCTTTGCCAGTGATGCCTGGCTGCTTTCGTAGTTGCTCTTGGCCTTCTCGTAGTTATAGACGGACTGCTCATAGTCCGTGGCGGCGATGAGCTGCTTTTCGTTCAGCGTCTTGTTGCGCTCGTAGAGTTTTTTCTGGTACTCGTATTCGGCCTTTGCACCGTTGTAGGCGGCGCGTTGCGAAGCGAGTTCGCTTTGCAGTGTCACGCGATCCATCTCGCAATGAGTTGGCCTTTGGTTACTACGGAATTGTAGTCTACATGAATCTTGTCGATGATACCGCTCACCTGGTACCCACTTCCACTTCCGTCACCGGTTCGATGGTCCCCGTGGCGGTTACGGATTCGGAAATCTCGCCTTTATGGATGGTTGCTGTGGCGTAGGTCACCTTGTGCTTGGCCTTGGCACCACCGAAGAGCCATACGCCGCCGCCCACTATGATTACGGCAGCTACGGCAATGAGATGATTCTTTTTTTGTTCATATATATATAAGGTATTATAATTCGATTTTTTCTCCTTGATAAAACTTCAGTAGCTGCATATTCAGTATGGCCATGTATTTGGCTTGCAGTGTCTCCTGCTGTGCGCTGAGCAGATTGCTTTTCTCAGTCAGCAGTTCTACGGTATTCTTCATGCCCAGGTTGAACTGCTCTTGAATCAGTTCATAGCTGGTCTGCGTACTTTTCAGTTTCTCTGTGGCGGCGGCGTAGCGCTGCTGGGCGCTGTTGGCATCGAGCCAGAGGGTTTCGATGGTCTTGTACAGCGTTTTTTGGTCGTCCAGCAGGTCCAGTTCGCTGGTCTGCTTCTGAATCTTGGCTTTCTCTACGGCACTCTTGGTCTGCCGGTTGCTGAAGATGGGCACGCTTACGGTGAAGCCCAGCGAGTTGTTCCAGTTCTGTTTGACTTGCTCGCTGAAGGTGAAGTCATTGCCGTTGGCATGGCTGGTTCCGATGCCGGCGCTGAGGCTCAGCGTAGGCAGATAGCCAGCGCGGGCAATTTTGATGTCGAGGTCGGATGTCTGTATATTCAGTTTGCCGGCTTCTATTTCCGGACGGAGCACGAGGCAGAACGGTAAACGTCCGTTTTGGTGGGCAGGGGTGCCAGTACGTTTTCCGTGCCGAGTGTGGGGATGTAGAGGTTCATCTCGGATTCGCCGTCCAGTTCCAGGAGTTGTTTCAGTTGTAGTTTGTAGTCTTGCAGGGTGGCTTGTGCGGTCACCAGTTGGTACTTGTCGGTGCTTACCTGCGCTTCCAGTTGTGCCAGGTCGCTTTTGGCTATGCTTCCTGCTTCGAGAAGCTGGCGGGCGCGTTCGCATTCGGCTTGGCTCACTTCCAGGGTCGATTCGTTCACTTTCACGGCTTCGGCGGCGTAGAGTATCTGTACGTAGGTTTGTGCGATACTTTCTTCGATGCTGTTCTCGCTCTGTGCTACGCTAAGTTCGGCAATGCGGTTGTTCAGTTGCTGTTGTTTGATGGTGTTGAGGCGTTTTCCCGCCGTTGTAGAGGGTCCAGTTGCATCGATGCCGTAGCTGCCGTTGTAGGAAGTCTTGCTCTGGCTACTGGTGATGTTGTCGCCGTCGATGATGGTGTTTGTCTCGCTCTTCGGGCGATTCACGACACGCTGGCTCACACTGGCCGAAAGGCTGGGGAAGAGAGCGGCTCGGGCGGTCTTTACATCTACCTGGGCACTTTCCGCACTGAGGCGGTTCTTGCGGATGGTGATGTTTTGCTGCAAGGCATAGTCGATGCACGCTTGCAAGTCCCATTGGGCGGGCAGCTGTCGGCTGGCTGCTCGGAACTGCCGGGTATCTGCGTGGAAGTGCCGTTTTGGGCGGCCACTCCCATACAGCTTGCCATACATAGCGCTATCACTGTCAATCTTTTTACGTTCGTCATATCTTCGTTATTCTATGGTTTTACATTTGCAAATGTAGTAGGGTGGAGAAAGGATTGCAAAAGTGATAGACGTAGAGTGAATTTTCCTCGCCTAAAATCTTTTTTGTACCGATGAATGGGAGAAGTCTTTTTTCTGTTCAACTTTTCACCTTTTTATTTGTTCTTTATATAAAAGTATTTTATATTTGTAATCATTATAATTTTATCAGCATGAAACGAACTGCGGTAAACATTTGGCGTTTTTATCTGGAAGGTTTTCGAAGTATGACGTTAGGGCGTACTTTGTGGCTTATCATCCTTGTGAAGTTATTCATCATGTTTTTTATTCTCCGTCTTTTCTTCTTCCCACGGTTTCTGAATACTCCCGTGGTGGGTGACGACAAAGAAGGCTATGTTAGTAATGAACTTATCCACCGGAGCCTGGGTGACTAAATACGGAGACACAGAGCCACAGAGTTTATGTCCTTGCCTTTATAAATTCTCCGTGTCTCTGTGTTCTTACTTGACAACCCAATAACTTAGTAACTCAATAACTCATAACTTATAACTCATAACTTGATTCTTATGCTTGGACACATTGACACTTCTCTGATTGACTGGTCGAGAGCCCAATTTGCCTTGACCGCCATCTATCACTGGATTTTTGTGCCGCTGACACTTGGACTGGCGGTAATTATGGGCATCATGGAAACGGCGTACTACCGTACGGGTGACGAATTTTGGAAACGTACTGCTAAATTCTGGATGAAGATTTTCGGTATCAACTTTGCCATTGGTGTAGCAACCGGTATCATTCTGGAATTTGAATTCGGTACGAACTGGAGTAATTACAGTTGGTTTGTGGGCGATATCTTTGGTGCACCGCTTGCCATCGAGGGTATTTTGGCTTTCTTTATGGAAGCAACGTTTATCGCCGTCATGTTCTTCGGCTGGGATAAGGTGAGTAAGCGTTTCCACCTGGCATCTACCTGGCTTACGGGGCTGGGCGCACGATTTCCGCCTGGTGGATTCTGGTTGCCAATGCGTGGATGCAGAATCCCGTAGGCATGGAGTTCAATCCCGATACGGCACGCAACGAGATGGTGGACTTCTGGGCTGTGGCCACTTCGCCGATGGCTGTCAACAAGTTCTTCCACAGTGTGCTGTCCGGCTGGGTACTGGCTGCCGTGTTTGTAGTGGGGGTGAGCTGCTGGTATCTGTGGAAGAAGCGCGAGAAGAAATTTGCGCTGGCAAGTGTAAAGATTGCCGCATGGGTAGGTCTGTGTGCCGCCGTGCTGTCTGCCTGGACGGGCGATGGCTCCGGCTATCAAGTGGCGCAAAAGCAGCCGATGAAGTTGGCTGCTATGGAAGGTTATTATGAAGGGCGGCAAGGTGCCGGATTGGTAGCGTTCGGGCTGCTGAATCCTGCCAAGCAGACGCCGCAAGACGGAGTAGACCCATTCCTTTTCCGTGTGGAAATCCCTAAGATGTTGTCGTTGCTTGCCGAACGGAAGACGGATGCCTTTGTTCCCGGCATCAATGACCTGCTGAAAGGCGGATACCCGTTGAAGGACGGTACTGTGGCGCTTTCGGCAGAAGAGAAAATAGAAAAAGGGAAAACGGCCATCAGTGCGTTTGCCGCCTATCGTGCAGCCAAGGCTGCGGGCAATGAGGCAGATGCAGAGGTGGCTGCCAAAGTGTTGAAAGATAATGTAGCCTATTTCGGTTACGGTTATATCAAGGATGTGAACGAATTGGTGCCGAATGTGCCTCTTACGTTCTACATGTTCCGTGTGATGGTGATGTTGGGTGGATATTTCATCCTCTTCTTTATCGTGGTGCTGTTCCTGGCCTATAAGAAAGACTTGTCGCGGATGCCGTGGATGCATTGGGTGGCCATGCTCACCATTCCGCTGGGCTATCTGGCCGGACAAGCCGGATGGGTGGTTGCCGAATGTGGTCGCCAGCCGTGGGCCATCCAAGACATGCTGCCCACAAGTGCCGCCATTTCCAAGTTGGATGTCGGTTCCGTGCAGACCACGTTCTTTATCTTTCTGGTACTTTTCACTGTCATGCTGATTGCCGAGGTGGGAATTATGCTGAAGGCCATTCGCAAAGGCCCGGAAACAGAAACGCATAATTCATAACATAACTCATAACTTATAATTCATAATTCACAATGAATACCTATATTTTTCTTCAACACTATTGGTGGTTCGTAGTCTCCTTGCTGGGAGCACTGCTGGTATTCCTGCTGTTTGTGCAGGGAGGTAATTCGCTTCTGTTCTGTCTGGGGAAGACGGAGGAGCAAAAGAAGATGATGATTAATTCTACGGGACGGAAATGGGAGTTTACGTTTACAACGCTCGTCACGTTTGGAGGCGCGTTCTTTGCTTCGTTTCCGTTGTTCTATAGTACGAGTTTCGGAGGAGCCTATTGGTTGTGGATGATTATTCTGTTCAGCTTTGTGTTGCAGGCTGTCAGCTACGAGTTCCAGTCGAAGGCGGGAAATCTGCTGGGCAAGACAACGTATCGCACGTTCCTGGTGATAAACGGAGTGGTAGGTCCGGTATTGCTGGGTGGGGCAGTGGCCACGTTCTTCACGGGGTCCGAATTTTACATCAATAAAGGGAATATGGCAGATACGGTGATGCCGGTCATCAGTCAGTGGGCCAATGCAGGACACGGGCTGGATGCGCTGCTCAATCCGTGGAATGTGGTGCTCGGGCTGGCTGTGTTCTTCCTGGCGCGCATCTTGGGGGCGCTCTATTTTATTAATAACATCAATGAGGACGACTTGGTGAGACGCTGCCGCCGGGCACTCTGGGGAAATACGGCATTGTTTCTGGTGTTCTTCCTGGCCTTCGTCATCCGTACACTGGTGGCCGACGGCTACGCTGTCCGTCCGGAAACGGGAGAGGTGTTCATGGAACCTTACAAGTATCTGACGAACTTCTTGCAGATGCCGGTAGTGCTGTTTGTATTCCTGATTGGTGTGGTGGCTGTGCTTTGGGGCATCATCCGTACGCTGTGGAAGCCGACGTTCGACAAGGGAATCTGGTTTGCCGGTGCAGGGACGGTGCTTGCGGTATTGGCATTGCTGCTTGTGGCAGGCTATAACAATACAGCCTATTATCCTTCCACCCACGACTTACAAAGCTCGCTGACGTTGGCAAACAGTTGTTCGAGCCAGTTCACACTGAAGGTTATGGCTTATGTCTCTATCCTTGTTCCTTTCGTTCTTGCCTATATCTTCTATGCATGGCGCAGCATTGATAATCGTAAGATTGATGCGAAGGAGATGGGAGAGGGAGGCCATGCGTATTAATTAAAAATTAAAGGGGATGTATCAACCCCCTTTGAACGCTTTTTTTAGGCGCGGATTACGCAGAATAACACGGATTCAATAAACTGAATCCGTGTTATTCTGCGTAATCCGCGCCTAATTTATAACATTATGAAAGTGCTCATGTACTTTGGGCACGTCCTCTTTTTATTCTTTTGTCTGTTTCTCATTTAGCTGGAATTTGGGTATCAGTTTCATCAATCGTAGAATCTGTCCTTGCCTTTTCTTTATGTAAGGGGAGGGGTGTGCTGAGTCGAAGCGTATGGGGTTGGGTAGTGTGGCTGCTATCAGTGCACATTGTCCGGCAGAGAGTTTGGCTGCTGTAGTCTTGAACTTGTATTTGGCGGCGGCTTGTGCGCCATAGATGCCTTTCCCCATTTCGATGGAGTTGAGATAGACCTCCATGATACGTTCTTTGGACCAGAAGAATTCTATCAGTACGGTGAAGTAGCTTCCAGTCCTTTGCGTACCCAGGAAGATTGGGGCCATAGGAATACATTCTTTGCCGTCTGCTGCTGATAGTACTGGCGCCCCGTTTCCGTTTTCTTGTTTCATTCTCCTTTATCGCTTTCTGTATCTCAATGAAATCGAACCCGTTGTGTGTGGCAAACCGGTTGTCTTCCGAAGCAATGACGGCCATCGGCAGGTGAGGGGATATCTTGTCGGAAGATACCCAAGTATGGTGCCAACGGGGACTTTCGCCCTTGAAGACTTGCTGCACGCTGCGGATAACCATCAATGGCGTGATGTAGACGGGTACAAAACGATAAACCACTACCGCCAGGATAGTGGAAATAAAGAAGAATAATATGATGTTGCGGAGGAACCGCAAAGGTTTCGGGAGTTTCATGGAGAGAGTGCCAGTGTGATTAATGTACTAATATGTCAATGTGATTAATGTGTCAATATGCCAATTAGCACATTGGCACATTGATCACATTAGCACATTAATTATTCGCCTCCGCATTCTTAATCATCTGTTCGCTGGCATACATATATACCTCTACGCGTCGGTTCTGGTCGGCAGACAGACTTTCATCGTATTCGTTGTATCCCACGCCTTCCACTTTCTTGAACTGGGCAGGAGATACACCGCAATCCTGCAAATAGTTTTCTACAGCATAGGCGCGGTTCTTGGAAACCTTCATGTTGGCTTCGTAGGTACCCACCTTGTCGGTATGGCCGATGATGGCAATGTCCGTTGTCGGGTCTTCCTTCAGAATCTGTGCAAGTTCGCGCAGGGAGGCCTTTGCCTCGTTGCTCAGTGCTGCGGAGTTGAAGCCGAACAGAATACCTGCCGCAAAGGATACTTTGACAGCCGGCAAGCCGTTGGCATCCGTTACCTGCTCCACTTGGGCACCTTCAATCTTGCAGCTTCGGCAGCCTTCTTGTCCATTTTGTGTCCGATGGCAACACCGGCACCTGTACCTACTGCCGCGCCTACTGCCGCGCCAATGGCTGCCCCCTTGCCTTTACCTATCAGTCCGCCGATAATGGCACCTGCCGCTGCGCCGGAACCACCACCGATTATTCCACCTTTTGCCTTGTTGTTCATGGTGCCGCAACTGCCCAGCAGCAATGCACTGCATAAAAACAATACTGTAAATTTCATTTTCTTCATAACTCTTTTTTCTTTAAAAGTTGATCTTATCTTTAATGTTGCAAATTTATGTATATATAACCATATTTCTCTTCCTAAAGTTCGTCAGTTCTGTTCTTTTTTAGAGAATTTTCCTTTTGATGGATATGAACCAGGCTGTCAGTATCAGACCTTTGGCAATGGTGGTTCCACTCACTGCCCACCAGATGGCGTCCACTCCCATACCCATATGTACCAGTAGCAATGCTACCGGAATGCGCATATAGTTGCATCCGATACTGACAATAGCAGGCGGTACCGTTCGTCCCAGTCCGTAGAACACACCTTGCATGGTGATTTCCATCATCATGAACATTTGTGAATAACCGTCGATGCGGAGAAAGTCACCTCCCACACGGTAGGCTTCGGCTTCGGGCACGAAGATAGAGAACACTTCACTGCCAAAGAAGATAAAGAGCAGTGAGCAGAGACTTCCGAATACGCCCGTCATCCATAGGGTGGTGTGCCATGCCTGCTTCACGCGCGACTTTTGTCCGGCAGCATAGTTCTGTGCAATGAATGTACTCAGTCCTGTAGAGAATCCTTGTGAAGTGTTCCAGGTGATGGCCTCGATTTGTCCTCCGGTAGTGAATGCCATCAGTCCGATGTGCCTCCCCTGCTCCGAAGCGGTGCGCGAGAGGAACATGTTGACGAAAGCAAAGAGTGTGTTCAGTGTGGCCACGGGCAGGCCGAGCTTGAAGATACGCCGGGTGTACTTCTTCTTCAGACGGACGAGGAAGGAGAATCCGCCGAGTACAGCGCTTTTCCCCCGGAGTTTGTAGACGAAGATGCCGAAGACCATGGCTTCGGACAGCCAGGTGGCAAGTGCAGCCCCTACCGTCCCCCAGCCAAAGCCGAAGATGAAAAGAGGGTCGAGGAGGATATTCATAACCAGTCCCGTTCCGCTGATGTAGAACGGAATCTTGCTACGTCCTGCCGCGTTGTAGATGCCCGTGAAGGCAGCGGAGAGAAAGACGAACGGCAGTCCCGTCGACACGATGCGCAGATAGGTCACGGCGGCGTCTGTGATATGCTGTTTCAGTTCGAAGATGTTCAGGATGGGGCGGGCGAAAAGAAACAGCAGTCCTCCCCAGCAGACGGAGATGAGCAGGGCAATTGTAATGTTGTGTGAAGCAAAACTGCGTGCATCCTCTTCGCTGCGTGCACCGATGGACTGGCCTACGCTGACTTCGGCACCTACCTTGTTCAACAAGGCGATGGAACCGGACATCCACGTCAGTATGCCTACCGCACCTACTGCAGCCACGGACTCACTGCCCAGACGTCCTACCCATGCCATGTCTGTCAGGCTGTAGGCCATTTGGATGAATGAGGTGGCCATGATGGGCATTGCCAGCGTGAATAGCTGGCGGTTGATGGGGCCTTGTGTCAAATTCTTAGTTCCTTGCACGTTGACGTTTTTTTTAGATAAACAATGTATTAATCATCTCCTTTTTCGCTTTCTGCGGAGGCGGTGGCGGCGTTTCTGCTTGTACTTTCGTATCTTGGTATATACCAGCCAGATGAAGAGCAGACCGAAGACGGCGAAGATGAGCAGTACGATGCCCGTATTGAGATTGTCACCTTTCACGCGGCTCCACATTTCGAGCACCAGTTCCGTGCGGTCGCCGAAGTCGCGTATCATGGCGCAGCGCTCCACTACGCGGCGGTCGGGGTACTGGACCGGGTCTATCTGTAGGCTGTCGGCTCCGGACAAGGGACCGAAGAAGTAGCTGAGGTCGGAATGCACGTCAAGCGTGGTGTCGGTCTTCGCCTCCATGATTTCCGGTGTGGCGACGGCGCTGACGTAACCGATGGCATCCATGTTGCGCAGCGCCACGGAGGCTGGCAGAGGTAGTTGATGAAATAGCTTGCTGCCTTCACGTTGCGGGCGTAGCGGGGGATTACCCAGCCGTCATACCAGATGTTGCTGCCTTCGCGGGGGACGGTGTAGTCCAGTTCCACACCCACGGCATCGGCCTCCTCGATGGCCCAGACGCGTCGCCGCTCCAGGTGAAGTTGATCCACGCCTTGTTCTTGGTCATCATTTCCTTGCCGAAGTCGGCTTCCCAGCCGGCGATGTTGGGTTTCATCTCCTTGAGGTATTTCTCGGCAAGGGCGATGGCCTGCGGGGAGTTGTCGTTCATCAGTTGCTCTACGGTGACGGTGCTGTCGGCAAGTTCCCGGGCATGGGCGTAAATGATGGCAGTGCCGTAGGCGTCGCGGTAGCTGTCCTTCATCAGTATCTTGCTACGGTTTTTGGGAGTCCAGAGGATATTCCACGTGCCCGCCTCTTCGGGAGTAATGAACTTCTTGTTGAAGAGGATGCCGGCGGTGCCCCACATATAGGGCACGGCATAGTCCTCGGTCTGGCGTTCAGGTTGCGAGGTCTTGTTCAGCTCGTGGCGGATGTAGGGCGACACGTTGGGGATGTAGTCCGGTGTGCGGCCGAAGTTGCGGTCGATGGGTAGCAGGAGGTCTTTGCGAAGCATACGTTCGATGATGTACTCCGAGGGGCATACGACGTCGAAGTCCTCGTGCCCGCGCTCAATTTTGGTGAGCATGATTTCGTTGATATCGAACACCTGGTAGATGATACGGAGGTCTTCGCCCGTCTGCTGCTTGTACCAGTCGGGAAATTCGGCAAGCACATCTTCATCGATGTAGTCTGCCCAGTTGTATATCTTCAGTACACGGCTGCGCTCTTCTGTAGAGTTTCCACAAGAGGAGAGGGATGCGATACAGCACAGTAGAATCAGTATGTTTATTATCCTTTTCATCATCTTGTTTTTGACAATTGATAACTTATAACTCATCACTCACATCAATCGTTTTTTGTCCGTTCGGCCCGCTTGTTGATTACAATCAGCAACACCAGCACCGTCACGAAGATGATGGTGGAGAGTGGCCGCAGTTCCGGCGTCAGTCCACCCTTGCGCGCATCGGCGTAGATGTAGGTGGAGAGCGTTTCCAGCCCCTGGTTGCCGATGGTGAAGATGGTCACGGCAAAGTCGTCGATGGAGAGCGTGAAGGCAAGGATGAAGCCGCTTATCATACCCGGAAATATCTCCGGAAGAATAACCTTGCGCAGTGCTTGGAACGGTGTGGCGCCCAGGTCGAGTGCCGCCTCGTAGACATTCTGGTTCATCTTCTTGAGCCGGGGCATTACGCTGAGCACCACGTAGGGTGTGCAGAAGGTGATGTGTGCCAGTACCACTGTGGTAAATCCTTGCGATATGCCGAAGCTGACGAACAGCAGGAACAGCGACACACCGGTGATAATGTCTGCATTCATCATCGGGATGGCATTGGCGAAGTTCATTACCTGCCGTGTGCGCGAGCGCAGGTTGAAGATGCCGATGGCTGCAATGCTGCCCAGTGCCGTGCTGGCGGTGGCGGCAAGCAGGGCAATGGCGAATGTGTTCCAGATAGCGTTCATCAACGAGTGGTGCATCCCGCCCGTGAACAGCGAGCTGTACAGCTTGGTGGAGAACCCCGTCCAGTTGCCCAGCACCTTTGCTTCGGTGAAGGAGAATATCATGATTATCAGGATAGGCGAATAGAGCAACGCCAACAGCAGCCACAAGTAGCCGCGGGTCAAGATTCGTGTCATCATATCACACCTCCGCTTTCATTCGATGCGCCGTCTTCCTCGTTGGTGAAGAGGACGGTGATGCCTATCAGCAGCAGCATGATGAGCGAGAGGGCGGCACCGTAGTTCCACATTCCATTGTAGATATTCTCTTGTACCGTGGTACCGAAAAGCTTGATGTTGTTCATCGTCAGCAGCTCGGCGATGGCGAAGGTGGACACCGTAGGCATAAACACCATTACTATACCACTCATCACACCCGGCATGGACAGCGTAGAATCACCTTGCCGAATACGTGCGTGGGGGAGGCTCCCAAGTCTTGCGCAGCCTCAATCAAATTGTGGTCCATCTTCTGAAGGGTGTTGTAAATGGGGTATATCATGAACGGCAGGAAGTTGTAGACCATACCGAACACAAGTGCGCCTTCACCCAGCGGCAGGTTCAGGAAGTCGAACAGTGCTACTGTGGCAAGCGTACGTATCAAGATGTTCACCCACATGGGCAGGATGAACAGCACCACCATGGTGCGCGAGGTGTTGAATTGCTTCTGACTCAGGATATACGCCGCCGGATAGCCTAGCAGCAGGCAGACCAGCGTAGTGATAACGGCTATTCCGATGGAGTAGACAAACGTGTTCATCGCTTCGGGGTGCATCATGAACTTGCGGAAGTTGGCAAGCGTGAACGCTCCTCCGTCGTCCGTAAAGGCGTAGAGCACGATGAGCAGCAGCGGTACTATAACAAATACAAGCAGAAATAGCGCGTAGGGTACCGTCCAGTTGCGCCGACGCATAAAGAAAGTTATCATCTTTATTAAGGATTAAGGGATTAGGGATTAAGGATTAGGGATTAGGGATTAAGGGTGGAGGATAAAGAATTTATAATAGCTAACCCTTAATCCCTAATCCCTATTCTTTATTCCTTATTCTCACGTTTTCGGGTGCGATGATGATACCTACACGGTCGCCGTCGTCCCACACGTCGTTGGTGTCGACAAAGATGTCTTCGTCCCAGTCTGTAAACACGGTCAGGTGGTAATGGTTTCCTTTGTAGAGGATGAATTTCACTTCACCCGTCAGACGGCCGTCCTCTTCGTTGTCTTCGAGGATGACGTCCTGGAAGTCCACTTCCACTTGCACGCTGCTGCCCGGTTCGATGCCTTGCACGGGCAGGCATTCGAAGTTACAGCCCAGGAATTCTACGTGCGTTTTGTCCACCAGTTTTCCTTCGAAGGTGTTGCAGGTGCGTTCTTTCTTCATCACATGGATGTCGAAGGGTTTTACCAGCAGACCGACTTCGCGTCCTGCCTCGAAGGCATGGTAGTCCTGCACCATCAGCTCGTAGCCTTCGCGCGTTTGCACCAGCATTTCATAGTGTACGCCTTTGAAGATACAGCTGGTTACGGTGCCCGTCAGCTGTGCGGCGTCGGATACATCGAAGATGTAGATGTCTTCGGGGCGAATTACTACGTCCACCTGCATCTGTTCACCAAATCCTGTGTCCACGCATTCAAATTCGTGCCCGCAGAAGGTAACGGCCTTATCTTTTATCATGACTCCGTTCAAAATGTTGCTTTCGCCGATGAAGTCGGCTACAAAGGAGTTGATGGGCTCGTTGTAGATGTCCGTAGGCACACCTATCTGCTGGATGCGTCCTTCGCTCATCACAACGATGGTGTCGCTCAGGGTGAGTGCCTCTTCCTGGTCGTGGGTCACGTATACGAAGGTGATACCCAGCTTCTGGTGCATTTCCTTCAGTTCCATCTGCATGTCTTTGCGCATTTTGAGGTCCAAGGCAGCGAGAGGCTCGTCCAGCAGCAGCACTTCGGGTTCGTTGACGATAGCTCGGGCGATGGCTACGCGCTGTTGCTGTCCGCCGGAGAGGGAGTCCACGTCGCGGTCCTCATAGTCTGTCATGCCCACCATGCGCAGGGCTTGTTTCACTTTCTTCTCGATAGTGGCACCGGGCAGCTTCTTCAGCTTCAGCCCGAAGGCTATGTTGTTGAATACGTTGAGGTGGGGGAAGAGGGCGTACTTCTGGAACACGGTGTTCACCGGACGCTTGTGCGGCGGTGTCTGTGTGATGTCCTTTCCGGCAATGGTTATCACTCCTTCCGAGGCTGTCTGAAAGCCTGCAATGAGGCGTAACAGTGTTGTCTTTCCGCAGCCGGACGGTCCTAGTATTGTTACAAACTCGCCCTTACGGACAGACAAATTCACATCATTCAGCACGGCCTTGTCTCCGAAGAATTTCGATACATGTTCCACACCGATGATGCAATCGGACTTTTGCATAAGCGTCTTTTACTTTATCCAAACGAATTAAACGAATTTCGGGCTTTCAAAAAAGCGAGTGCAAAGTTACATAATTTATCGGGAATTTTCGCTTTACTCTAAAATTCATTATCCCTATGAAGTTAAAATAAACACATAGCGAAAAAGTAATTTTTGGTAAAGTGTAGATAATCAGCTGATATATCGTTTGTTACTTCCGAGCCGCAATACTCCGTATCGCTGAAAATTCTCCAATAGGGCAAGGGGCAAGCCCCTCTGCACACCCCGTCGAGGACGGTATTTCGCCGCCCTCAAAGATAGTTAGATTTATTGTTTCACAAGCCAAAAAAGAAAGGAAGAATATATGGGTTTCGTAGTTTTACACATGGAAAAGGCGCACGGCAGCGACAGCGGAACGACCGCACATATCGAGCGTTTCATCATTCCGAAGAACGCCGACCCCACATGTACCCACCTAAACCGCAGTCTCATCGAATACCCCGACGGGGTGAAAGACCCCACGGACGGGACGAGACTGGTTCTTGCCATTGACCGAAAGCCCATTGTCGAGTGGTTCAAAGAGCAATTCGACAAGCTACGGCAGAGCATACACCGACCTATACAGCCGCAAAGGAAAGGCAGGGGAATGAAGATATAACCGTTTTATCTTGCTGGAAAACAATAAAAAGTGCTGTTCATAATGCCTTATGAATGGCACTTTTTATATATTTGCACACAAAATAAGGATAGAGCAAATAAAAGTAAATACAGAATCGTAAAATTTGACAGATATGAAAACACAAAAATTA
>ENA-OQCF01000274-OQCF01000274.1-human-gut-metagenome-genome-assembly--contig:-NODE-274-length-19790-cov-4.932259_pt1 | contig 19790 bp, 20 predicted proteins | sample MGYA00242756_ERZ504573 | MGnify/ENA primary metagenome ERZ504573 (study PRJEB26092, sample SAMD00036240) | human gut metagenome | host: Homo sapiens | study: EMG produced TPA metagenomics assembly of... | reverse complement strand
TACACACGTTAAGGGCATATCAAGACACAACATACAAAAAAAGCCAGAGAATAAAACATCCCTGGCATTCATACTACAGAATAATATCCAATATCTCCTTAATCCTACCCTTCCCTAGAATCCTCCTACCTTTCCTTACTTCATAAAAGAAAACATAATATTTCTGAATCTCAATACACCATAACCGATCACCTCCCTCTAATAAAGGTTCTATTCTCATCATATCTCCCGGGTCAATCCAAATCTGATACCAAATACTATTACCTTCAGAACATCTTAAGATTCTCTTTTCACTATCTTCTCTTAATCTATCAATCCTTACCATACTCTTCCTTAATCCTTTCCAATTTCAAAACCTTAATCCCATGTGGGATATACTTTTATAGGGAGGAAACCAATACCCAAATACCCTATTATCAAATACTAAACTTAAAGGAATCTCAACCCATTTTATACCTTTAATGGTATGAAGTTTCCCATTACTTAAGAGATATTCATTAGAACAAAAATACGTACCATGCTCTAGAAGAAACCAGATATTGGTAATACCAAACCTTTCAGGTTTGAACCAAGGTTTAATTACCCAGTGCCAGAATCCATGATCCTGATTATCGAATATCTTACACATTCCCATAGGAGTTTCACTATGTCTTAGGAAATCAATTGCCTTGATTATCTCATGCTTCACCTTCTCCTAGTTTTCGAATATCCTCATCTCTATGGTGAAGTTATTCTTTGCCTTTTCATCGATATTACTCATGATACTAATCCATATAAGAATATTATAAACCAAACCACTAGGATAAAGATATAAGGGATTGCATACTTCTTAAATGGGTATCCCTCTATCCCATCATTGAGGCATATATAAATACTATGGGCCATAGTAACATCATTAATGCTACTCCCAGTAATTTAAACCAAGTAAAGCCAAGGCATACCATAACATCAAAATTCATTGAGCTACCCTTATAATTACCGTGACTATCGAAGTGATAGTAGTTCTTAGGTTTTAATACTTGCTCAGATCCTAGGTATGGTGGTAGGTCCTTTTTAATGAACCTACCCTTACTATCTCTTGCCCTTTCACTTAGAAGTTTAGGAGCAGATAAATCTTCGTCATAATCTTTAATTCTAGCCATTGTTTTTCTTTTTAAAGAATATTAGGTAAATAGGAAATAAAGGTAATACTAACCAGATGGTAAGAAATAATAGGTTGGGTCTGATCATCCTAATTTCTTGACATAACATCTTAGTTAGAAGTATAGAGGGGATTAGGCATATCCCATAGATTATGCCTAATATTATCCAAGTACTATTCATTGAGTTTTTCGATTAGTTTTTTAAGTTTCTTATCTAAGGTTATCACTTTCTCAAGGGTTTCATCATCCTTGTGTTTCCCGTTATCATCCAACCATTTTTTGATTGCCTCCAAGGATTTCTTGGATTGGTGATATGCAACAAAGGAATTGTACTTCTGTTCATTCTCTGTAGTACAAGGTAGGATTATTGCATTACCTTTTCCATCTAATCGAGTAAATTGACCCTCTAGATTTGTTGTTCTAGTAATTATTACCTTATTAGATAATATTGCAGTACCATTCTTTTTATCGATAGATACTACGTTTGCCTTTTCCATTAGGGTTTTGTCTTGGTAAATTACCGAGTTACCCTCTTTGAGTTTTATTACTTCTTTTTTTCATATAAATAATGTATTTATTTCGTTATACAAATATACTATTTTATTTTTAAATATCAATCATTATTGAATAAATTCTGCAAATCTTCTGAGGTTATCCCATGCTGACGGTAGTAGTCGTATTCCCAAGGATTTAGAGGTTTGCAATTGACTGGGTATTCGTCTCTTAATTCGAAAGGCAAATAGCCAAGAAATTCTATACTGTTGAAATACTGTACCTTACCATCAGTAAATAAGAAATATTTCAAAGGTCTATCGATTGCCTTACCGAAATTACTTCCTATTAATCTGATATCCTTGTTGGCAATGTAAACATGATACTTATCAGTTATCAAATATACCTGGGTATTCCATGGTTTCTTCGATTCATCTAAGGTTTTCCTAAACCAATCAACCATAATCTGTTGTTTCTTTCCTATATCCATAATTAAATTATTTATTTCTTTCCTATATCCATAATTAAATTATTTATTTCTTTCCTATATCCATAATTAAATTATTTATTCATTGATAAATAGAACTCGATATACCCACCTAAGAAAGGCTACAAGCAATACTTTATCCTCTTTAATGTAAACTCTAAGAATTTATATTATGGATAAACTTACTAACGAATTAATTGCCAAGGTTGCAAACAAGTTAAACCTTGAACCAGCTCTGTTAAAGACAGTAACTGTAGTAGAATGTGGTAATCGAGACGGATTTTTACCCTCTGGTAGACCTCAGATTCTCTTCGAGGGTCATGTAATGTGGAAATATTTGAAGATAAAACTCGATGGAGAAGGTAAAAGAACCTATTTATACGATCTAGCCAAGAGAAATCCATCCTTAGTTTATCAAAAATGGACCAAAGAATTCTACTTAGGAGGTGAAGGAGAGTGGAAAAGACTCGAAGCAGCTCGTAAAATTGATGAAAACTGTGCTAATTTAGCTACTTCTTGGGGATTGGGACAGATTATGGGCTTCAATTATCAGCTTTGTGGATGTCAATCAGTAGATGAAATGATCCAAAAGATGTCTGAATCTCATGAAATGCAGCTAGAAATGATGTACCATTTCCTCTATAACTCAGGTTTGGTGAAACATTTGAAGGCAAAAGACTGGGATGCCTTTGCAAAAGGATATAATGGTCCTGCCTACAAAGAGAATAACTACGACCAAAAGCTAAGAAATACATATGAAAACTTCAAGGATAAGCTATGAAAGTAATTTATAACAACATTATACCTTTCAAGGGATACAAAGCCATCAACCTTTTTGGGTTAGTGTTTGTAAGAAAGGGGGCTAAGTTTACTGAGGTAGATTATAACCATGAACATATACATTCAAAGCAAATGGCTGAGATGTTATGGATATTTTTCTACCTTTGGTATGGAATCGAGTACTTAATCATCCTTTGTTTTGCTAAATGGAACAAGCAGAATGAAAGGTATCATGATGTAAGTTTTGAGGAAGAGGCTCATAACAATGATTCGAACCTGGATTATATTTCAACTAGGAAGCATTATGCTTGGTTCAAATACATAAAATTGAGAAGTTACAAGAAATGAAAGACTTAAAAGTACTGGGAGTATGTGGAGGGCAAGGAGCCTCCTATTCCCTTTTAAAGATAAACTTATTGGGAATATTGAACCCAGAGGAGTATTTCATACAGCTAAAGAAGAGCAATGGAAAGCTAATTTCAAGGGTATACCTTTCTTAAAAGGTTATGAATTACCCAAAGATTGGCATCCAGATATTATATTATCTAGCCAGATTGTGGTAGTTGCTCAGTTATGAGGTTATCTAAATCAAAGACTCTTGGTGACCCTAAAAGTAATAAAAGTATACAACTAGTATTTCAGTCAATTCAATATTACGAACCTGCTCTCTTTCTTATAGAAAACCTACCAAGACTACTATCTCTCATTTCTAAAGAAATGTTAATGGACTTCTTTAAGAACTATAAACTTATTTTTCACGAAAGAAGCGTTTCTGACTTCGGAAACTCCCAAGTATCAAGAAAGAGATTAGTTATTGTCGGGGTTCATTTAGACAAGGGTAAGAAGTATTTGAATTCATTTAATGAAGTGTTTCAAGTAAATACTCCAAAACTTACTAGAGATTTACTAGTACCAGCTCCAGAGGAAGCTTTTATCCCTTTCACTGATAAAGTTTTAGCCATGTATGATTATCGGAAATTACCTGAAAAGAAAAATCTTACAGTTAGACAGGTTAGACAGCTTTGGATTAAGGATTTCAAAGATGAAAAGAAATGGCCAATCAAAACTGCTAAGATGAGTACTTTACCAGGAGTATATCGATTAGAAAATGATAAACCTCCTTTAACTTTGAGACCATCAGATAGGCAATTCAGACCCGATGGTTATCCTTTGGGAATAAAGGATTTCAAGGCAATTATGGGATTTCCTGAAAACTACCGAGTATTTATTCGGGGATTTGCTACTTGGGACCCTAAGAATTATCATTACTGGTTAAATAAAGCTAGGTATACACTTGCTAAGGGTTCCGTATGTGAAGTAGGATTATGGTTTAAGGCCTGTATTATATAATATACTTGTATATATTTAAGTTACTTGTATATATTTAAGTGGCCTAATACCTTCCCAATTCCCATCTTAACTTACCCATTAGGATATTCCTTCCTTCGGAAGGAAGGTATCTTTAGCTAAAGCTAAAGCTACTGTGTGCGCGACGCGTTAAATTATATTATAAAAGAAGCCATACTCTTCGAGGTACCAAGTTTACTATGGAACATAAACAAACCTAAAACTCAAGAAATATGGAAAATTTGAAATTGACTCATGAAGAACGAAGAATACTTAAGTTGAATGGGATTCTTCCACAATCTATTGCTAAGCTAGTTAAGTCTAAAATTATCCGATTAGCTTTCAAGTTAGGAAGTAGAATTTCAATGAGAGAATCTGAAAAATGTTATTTCATTGGAATTACTCTACCAAAATCCGAGAACTTAGACCTGGATTTATTTGAAGAACTGAAGAACAATGCTAATGAACTCAAAGAAATCATTCAAAAGTCTAAATTATGAAGAAACTTAAAGTTGCCATGGTAGTCCTTTTACTAGGATTTACTATTTACCTTTGCTTCAGGAATTACAAACTGAATCAACAACTCAGTAGGTTACCTGATAAAGAGGTCATTCAACATACTGATACAATTTATTTGAGGAAAGATTTCCTGCCAATTTCCTACGATAATTTACTTAACCCAAGTAGAATCCTTCTCTACAATTCTCCGCATTCTTCGGTTAGCCAGGGTTTATGCAGTACCGATTCAGCCGAGATATCAGAGAAGGATTCTCTTGTTCAATTAGTAATCGATAAGAATCAACTTACATTGAGTTTCCTTAATCAAAACTCGGGAATTTATTCTAGTAGGTTATTCAATATCGACACTAATAACTACAAGTATTCTTGGTATAACGGAAAACTTACCACACAAGAAATTAAATCTAGAATAAGATTAGTTCCTTATGTTTATGGTAAGTACCGACCCTTTAACAATCTATGGGATTTGGGAACAGGAATTTCAATCGAGACTAAGAGATTTAATTACAAACTGGGGATAAACAGTTTTTATTACCCAAGATATTTCTCAGGTATCAAAACTGATTTAGAACTGGTAGTAACTTATAAATTTTAGATTTTATGGCAAAGAAGATACAGGAAACACCAACTAACCTTACAAGAGAAGAATTATCTAATCTATCTAGGGTTACAACGGATGTTTTCTTTTTCAGTCTTTTTTGTTATGTGATACATCCAGTGAGAGGAAAGGTTCGATTTGAATTATATCCGTATCAAAAAGCCGTACTATACCAATTTATACTCCAGAGATTCAATATCTTGTTAAAGTTTAGGCAAGCGGGTATTACAGAACTTATATCTATGTACTGCTTATGGCTGGCATCATATCATCCTAATAAGAAGATAAACATTATCTCCATTAAGGATACTACAGCTAAAAAGGTACTTAAGAAGATTAAGTTCATGTATAAGAATCTTCCATGGTATATGCAAACACCTATCATCAACGGAAGAACTGGGGAATTTGGTTCTGCCTCTATGATTGAATTTGATAATGGTTCATTCATAGAATCCATTCCAACATCTTCCGAAGCAGGTCGTTCAGAATCTCTTTCTCTCCTGGTAATTGATGAGGCTGCAATCGTTCGGTGGGCTTCAGCTATTTGGGCAGCTGCCTTCCCTACGCTTTCCACCGGAGGTTCAGCCATCATCAATTCTACTCCATACGGTATAGGTAATTTTTACCATTCAACATGGGTAGATGCTATAGCTGGAGGTAATCCTTTCAATGCTATTCGATTATATTGGCAGATGCACCCAGAACGGGATCAATCTTGGTATAACCAGATGGCTTCTGCATTGGGTCCAAAAAGAACTGCACAAGAAATCGATGGAGACTTTCTTTCTTCAGGTAATACAGTATTTGATATGGCAGATATCAAGGCTATCGAAGATTGCTTAAGTGATTATCCAGTTTTAAAATATCGTTTCAATCGTCAGTATAGACAATTCAACGAACCAGATCCAAATAAACAGTACTTTATCGGTGCAGACGTTGCAACAGGTAGAGGCTCAGACTATTCTTCTTTCACTTGTATGGACAAGCTGGGAGAAGAACAAGTTGTGTATAAGGGAAGAATGGCAGTAGATAAATATGCTAGGTTACTGGGAGATACTGGGCAATTATTTAATTTTGCTGTTGTAGCTCCAGAATCTAACGACGTTGGGTTAGCAGTAACTTCTGCTCTTCAGTCAGAAGGTTACCCTAATCTATACTACTATCAAAAGCTTCTGAAAAAGAAAGGTAAGTCCAGACCCGAGGTTGATAAATCTCCAGGTTGGTTAACTACCCAAAAGAATCGTTCAGTAATTATAGAGGGTCTAGAACAAGATATTCGAGAAGAGAATATCATTGTGAAGGATCCTTTCTTTGTTCAAGAAGCTCCTACCTTTATATATGATGGTTTGGGTAGACCCGTAGCCATGGGTAAACACAGAAATAATACTTCTGCTGTAGATGTGGATTTGGAAGGAGATGTTTATTCTGATGATGATGTATTTGGTAAAGCAATTTGTAATCACATACGAAAAGGAAAAACTAATGTAATAATACAACCGAAATGAAAATTCTTAAGTTTTTTGGATTCGATAGAAGGAATCGATCTCCAATACAAGAAAACAAGGCTAATCCTCCAAGTAAAAAAGAGGAGGTACCTATTTCACCCGGTAGAGTATCGGAACCGGATGATGACCCAGGTAACTTCATTCATACATTGAAAGGCTTAACTCAGATGGTTACGCCTTCTTTTCGTGTTGAAGTGATTCAGCTTTTAAGGGATTTATATAAAGTGAATCCAGATGTTAACATAGCTTTACAGGATATGTTTAAGCTTGCTAATACTGGTCACAACATAACCTTCCCTAATAATACCGATAAAGAGGCTGATAAGATGAGAGATCATCTTTCTAAGGTATCCTCTAAATGGTCTAACTATACTGCTGGTATGGATGGTTTGGTAAACAAGATGATAGTTCAATTGATGATTAGTGGAGCTATCTCAGTAGAAGCTGTACCAAATGAAAAGTTAGAGGGTCTAGCTACTGTATTATTCCTCAAACCAGACAGGATAGTATTCAAAAGGGAGAATAACGGAGTTTATAGCCCATATCAGAGGAACACTCTTTGGAATGGCTCGAATAAGCAAGATTATATCAAACTTAATACAGAGACCTACTGTTATGTTGGTATGTATAATGATACTGATGAACCTTACGGAATACCTCCTTTTATGGCATCTTTGGATTCATTAAAGGGTCAGCATGATATGAAAACTAACTTTAAACATATCATGGAAATCTGTGGTATGGTTGGTTTTCTAGAGGCTTTGATGGAAAAACCACAACAGAAACCTAATGAAAATGTAGAAGCTTACACTAGAAGATTAAATAGGGAGCTAATACGTTTGAAACAGAATGTAAGGGAAGGTATGAAGGATGGAGTAGTAACTGGTTACATTGATGACCATCAGTTTAAACTTAACTCTACTTCAAAAGAGATGAGCAATATTGATAAACCCTGGAATATGAACCAGCAATCAGTTGCTAATGGTTTGGGAGTAAATGGCAACCTAATTGGAGTACAAGCTTCCATTGGAGAAGGAGCAACTGGTATTATGCTTTCTAAGCTTATAAGTCAGCTGAAGAATATCCAAATGATAGTTTCTTATGTTCTTAAGTTTATTTATGAACTAGAACTACGTCTGGCTGGCTTTGATTGTAAGGGAATATCCATTACTTGGGGATCATCCACTATCTCTGATGAGGTTAAAATCCAACAGGGTAGACAGTATAAGATTCAGAACCTTGACTTACTTTACAAGGCAGGTATCATTTCTCAATATCAATATGCTTGGGAAATGGGTTATGATTCTCCTTCAGAAGAAGAACCAAGAGTTTCATTGGAAGACCAATTTGCTAAGGGAGGTAATTCAGACCCACAAGAGGTACTAAGAAGAAACAGAGACAGGACGATAAGAATCAATCCGCTCGTAGATCAAGAGATAAAAATAACCCGGCTCCTTCACGAGGAGATCAAAATACTAAATCAAGATGAGTAAACCGATTAATAAAAAGAACAGAGAACATTTGGATTCTTTAGTGATAGGTAGTGGTCATACTATAATGGCTGGGTATATCCCAACATCCATAGAACCACAAACCTTCTCGGAGAATTTTTATAAATGGGCTCAAACTTCTAAGGAGTCAGTCAGTCAATTTGGTTTTTGGGGAGGAGAAATAGATTATAATACCTATTATCCTGACTTGAAGCCAGAAGAACTTACTCCTAAAGATGAGGAGTTTATAGAACCAATGTTCAGATTATTATCTGCAACTATTGTGTCTAAGAACTGGAACCCTACCGATTTTAGTCAAAACGGAGTATTAAAAGCTTCTATGAGAATGCTCTTGGGACAAACAGTAAACTGTGACCATGAGACTAATATTGGTAATGCTATTGGAGCTGTATCACAAGTTATCTGGCAAGATGCATACAAGGAGGGTTCTTTTGTTATTCCTGCAGGTATCAATGGTATATTAAAGATTGATGGTAAAGCAAATCCGAGAATTGCTAGAGGCATTCTTATGGATCCCCCATCTATCCATTCTAATTCAGTAACAGTACAGTTTAAGTGGGATAAGTCTCACCCAAATATGGAAGATGACGAATTCTACCAGAAACTGGGTACCTATGATTCTAAGGGAGTTATGGTACGAAGAATCGTTACTGAAATAGTAAGATACTTAGAAACTTCTTTGGTATCTCATGGAGCTGATGCTTTTGCTCAGAAGATTGGGATGATGGTAAAATCATTAATCCCAATTTTGCCAAGAGAACTTGGGCTTCATACGAAGAATATAGGGATGATAAGTCTAAACAGTATTTCTTCTATGATACGAAAACTGATCTAGCTTTGTTCAGTGAAAATAACGATACTTCCCAATCTTATGATGATAACCAAGGAAATCAAAATCCTAATAATAAAGATATGAATGAACTACAAAAATTTTTAGAAAGAATCTTTGGTAAAGATTGCCTTACTCTTGCCGAAGGTACAGAGATGAACGAGGAAACTGCATTTGCAGCCATTCAGGAATTGGTTAATTCTCGTAACACTCTTCAGACTACTGTGGATAACTTAACTACAGAAAAAACTTCTCTTACAGAACAGGTTACTAATCTGAATGCAGAAGTTGCAAATCTGAAAGAAATGGCTCAGGTAGGTAAAAACCACATTGCATCTCTCCGTGAAAATGCTGTTGCAACCTATAAAAAACTTATGGGTGACAAAGCTGATGAAACTATCGTTACAATGTTGAATGCCGAAACTACCGGCATGGTAACTTTGATCTCTCTTACTAAAGATTACCAAGCTCGATTGGAAGAAAAATTCCCAATGACCTGTGCTAAATGCGGTTCTCACGATGTAAGCCGTGCTTCTTCTGCAACTGAGGCAGAGGATAAATCCGATAACAAAGCTACTGCTCAGAATTCCGAAAAGAGTACTGAAGAGATTCTGAAAGGTATCTATTCAAACAAATTAAAATAATCTCTAAAATAAGAAGAATATGAATACACATCCTACTACTAAGCTGGTAAATCAAGATCAACCGATGACTCTGTTTGGTGAAAAAACTCCCAGAGCGGTGATCTATAAGAGCGAATCTAACAAGTTACATCAGGCTTTCTGTGTAAAAGAAAACAAAGTTATTCATCAGGGTATGCCGGTAGCTTTGGATACCGAGGGTAATATCGAACCTTATATCCCGGGTGGAGATGGCAGCAGCCAGGTTTATCTGGGTATAGCTGTAACTGACAACATTAACCCTGCTTATCAGGCTCAAAGAAATTTCCCCGTAGAAGTAACTGTAGCTGTAGAAGCTTTCATGGTTGTAAACTGGGTAGCTAAAGAGGCTATGGGATGTGGTTATGTAAAACCCACAGATACCCTGTTGATTGACCGTTTCATCACTGCTGAAACTTCAGACGATGAAACAAAATTCATTAGCATCGTACCGGCTGATGAAGCTAATGATATTATTCAAGTATTGGTACGCTAATCATTAACTGAACATTAAAAGAACAATGAATACAGAATTTGCACAATTGAAAATGGAAGACCTTAGAAAGGAACTTCCGGAAATGGTAAGAAGTTTGGAAGCATACCGTCAGGGTTCCAACAACACATTGCCTATTGAAGTTACTCTGGAAGAACTGGTACAGGGTAAATATGGTGTATCACAGGATGCCTTCTTCGAAAAGTTGGGTATTAATCCTAAGATTGATACAATGCAGAACATCTTCACTATGCCGCAACAGAATATCCGTTGGATTGTACCGGAAATCATCCGTGCTGCTATTACAACTGGTATGCGCCAGGCACCTTTCTACCCGAACATCATTGCTTCAGACCAATCCATTAATGGTTTGCAGGTAACTATGCCGATGGTAAATATGTCGGATGCTGCTCCCGCTAAGGTAAATGAAGCAGAAACAATTCCTTTGGGAGATGTAAGCTTCGGACAGAAATCAGTTTCTCTGTTCAAAATCGGTAAAGGATTTAAACTTACTGACGAAGTTAAAAACTACGTTTCAATCGATGTATTGGGAATCTATCTCCGTGACTTTGGTATTCAGTTGGGTTATGCTATGGATACTTTGGCAATGGATGTTTTGATGAACGGTAACAAAGCTGATGGTTCTGAATCTGCTCCGGTTATTGGTGTATATGAAACAACCAACGGTATTACTTATAAAGACTTGTTGCATATCTGGGTTCGTGCTGCTCGTATGGGCCGTAACTTTACTACTATGATTGGTGGTGAAGACCAGGCTATCGAGATGTTGAACTTGCCTGAATTTAAAGAACGTCACTCAGGAACTACAGAAGCTACACTGAATATCAAGTCTCCGGTTCCCAACAAGGCTGACTTCTATATTCACCCGGGAACTCCCGATCAGCAGTTGTTGATGGTAGATACCAGTGCTGCCTTGATTAAGCTTACTGCTAAACAGTTGATGCTTGAATCAGAAAGAATCGTATCCAATCAGACTGAAGCTGTATATGCTTCTCTGACTACAGGTTTCTCTAAGATGTACCAGGATGCTGTTCTTCTGTTGGCAGCTAACAGGAAATTCTCTGAAGCTGGATTCCCGAGCTTCATGAACATTGACCCATACCTATTGGTTAACTTAGAATAATATCCAGGATTTCTTCATTGTATTTTTGTCTAATTTCTCCCCGAACAGTTTCAATCCATTCTGTTCGGGGTTTTATATTATAACCTAAAATAAAAGATTTAAAATAAAAGATTATGGCTACTACTTATATTGTAACCGTTGGAACTAATGCCTACAGTTTTAACGACCAGGTAACAGGTATTTCAATTGCAAAAGGCGAAGAGAGAGAACTTACTGCCCGTCAGTACAGAACAAAACGTATTCAGAAAGCTTTAGTTTCTGGCCACTTGGTTTTAGTTCCGGATAAGAACAAAACTGCCAAGTATACTGAGGAGGATATCGAAAAGCTTGACAAGAAGCTAGCTGCTCAGTTTGCAAAGGGTATGGAAATCAGTAAGATTGCCAAAGCTATTCACTTGAAGAAGCTAAGCTGATTGCTAAGAAACATGAAATCGAAGCTGATCCGAAAGATACCGTAAAAGATATCCTTGAAGTTTTACTTGAAGATTTCGAAGAAAACAAAGAATAAACAAATCCGAATATAAATGAAAAAGAATCTAGACTTCACATATGTAACATCAGGTCTGGAAGTTTCATTTAGAGTATTAACCAAAGTCCCGGCCAAATCCATTTTTGACTGGGACTTTGGCGATGATAAGGGAGAGGTTTTCAATGGTGGAAGACATCAATCTTACTCTTATGAGAAGTCTGGATTTTATGATGTAACCTTACATGTCACTAATTCTGAAGGATTAGATTTGACTTGTACTCGAACCGTAGTTGTATGTAATTATGGGCATACTACTCTTCAGGATACCATCTACAATTTAATAGATAGGTATATTCCCAAAGAATTGCATGAGAGTATGACCATAGAAGATAAAACTGCATACATCACTAAATGGCAATTATATATCTTCCCACTAGTAAATCATATTATACCACCAGATAAATATAATGATGAATTATGGTATGAGGGACTAGAAAACCAATTAATTATGGAATTGGCCGTATGGGATTATCTCAATATACAAATACAAAATATCCTGTTGGTTGCAGGAAACAGTTTTAGAGAAATTATCTCCACTGAATCTACTGGACCAGACCAAGAGGGTGATTCACCTGGAGAACATGCTAGAGGAGATAGGATAAAACAAATTACTACGGGTCCTACCGAGGTACAGTATTATGATAAGATATCCGAAAGTATATCTAGCTTATGGAGTACTTATTCAAAGATGATTCAACCTGGAGGGTATATGGATGAACTAAGAAAGAATCTATGTATGCTGGCATCTAGGTTAGAGATATACTTACCATTCTGTGATCAAATTGAACGGTTAGTAGTACCAAAAGTAGTAAATCATCGAAAACCAACTCCTTTGGGAGGACCTAATCCAACAGCTCCTCTCAATAAAGCAAGTAAACCTTCGTTAACCATAATAGATAAGAAATCATGACAAAAGAACCTTGGAGAATGGTTAAGAACCATTCTTGGAATAGGTATAAAAAGATTATCACTGATTTCTTAGACTGGGATGCTGGAAGACAAACAATTACTTGGGCTAAACACGTTAATCAATATCTAAATCATGCTGAGGATGATAGCCCAAGATATTATAATATTCCCATAGAAGCTTTATGCTACTACAATGCTTTTAGGGACTGGCCAATAAATAAAGCCACAGTTTCTGGAGAATTAGATGATGAGAACCTTTCTATACTTATTTCAAAGAATTACATAGAACAAATCGGATATCTCAATCAGGAAGGTTATTGGAACTTTAACTGGTCTGAGGATAGATTTGTTATCAATGGGATAGTATATAAACCTTCTGGAGATACTCAAGTATCTCAGGCTAAAGATGAAGCTTTGGTATTCTTGGTAATCCTCAAAAGGGATAGAGATACTAAAATCAAATTCGTAGAACAAAATCCATAAAGATATGAAAATGTTAATGTTACGTTTCACCAAGCTTAACAATGTAGAGGGCGATTGGTGGGACAGTAATCTTATAATCTTGAATGGACCTTCTGGAGTTCACATAGAGATGCCTGGTACTGGTAATTCGGCTACTACCATGCAATCTATGACTGGTATGAAGTTCGTATCAAATTACCAAGATTACTTTGGAGAGGTATGGGATAAAGATATACCTCATATAGGTTTTGGCCAAGTTATTAAGTTCAGAGTTAGGAAATTACCTGATTATGCCGTAGTAGTTGGGGATATAGAGGATGGAGGAGAGGTTGACCCAGGTAATCCAGATGATATCCCAAATGCTTTTGCTGGTAAAGAAAAAGAATACTTCCGTGGTAATAACTCAGAACTGTTATTGGGAAAGAATAAAGTAACACCTTAAAATATATACATATGTACGTTAGTAAATACTACACTTGCGAAGAGATTGACCAACGGCTATTACAGGGTTATTATGATGACTCTTTGGCTCATGGTTTTGTTGGAACTCTTAAAGAGTTCTGGGCATTCTTCTTATCAATTGCAAACAAGGTAGATAAGAAAGAAGGTTGGGATTTGTCAGAAAATAACTTCTCTGATGAATTGCTAGAAAAACTGAATGGAATTGAGGAACATGCTAACTACGTTACTAAAGTTTCTCAACTAGAAAACGATTTGAAATATCAGACTCAAGAACAAGTTGAGAAATATATACATGACTTAGTAGATGGTGCTGATGATGCTTTGGATACATTAAAGGAATTAGCTGAAGCATTAAACAATGACCCGAACTTTGCTACCAATATCACTAACCGATTAACTGAATTACGTACTCAATTAGAAGCTGAGGTAACTAGAGCTAAGAACCGTGAAAACGAATTAGCTTCTCAGATTAAGATTGTGAACGATAACTTGGTTAACTCGGTTAATACGTTGAATGCAACTATCATTAAAGTAGTACAAGATATTACTAGGATGATAGAAGCAATCAATGCTCGTATTCAAAAGGTAGAAGACCGGGTTGGTGATTTGGAAGTAGAAACTGACAATAACTTAACTGAAGCTAAAGAATATGCTAAGGAATTGGTAGATAAGGAAGCTGCTGAACGTAGAGCTGCTGATGAGAAACTGACCGAGGCTGTTCATAAGGTACAGTTAGACCATACTAGGGATATTGCCGACTTAAATAATAAGATTCTAACCGAGGCTTCAGAAAGAGCAAATGCAGATGTAGCATTAGAATCTAAACTGAACACCGAAATCAGTGATCGTAAAACTGCAGACCAAGAACTTGAATCCAAGATTAATGCTGAAGCTGCAGCTCGTACTGCTCAGGATGAAGTATTACACCAACAGATTGTAAAGGAAACTTCTGACCGTCAGAATGCAGATAATGGTTTACAGCAGAACATTACTCAAGAAGCTCAGAACCGTCAGAATGCAGATACTGTACTTCAGAACAATATTGATAACGAGAAAGAAACTCGAATTGCTCAAGATGAAATCCTTGACCATAAGATTGAGGATTTGAAAACTCAGGCCGGTACAGATAAAACCGAATTGCTTGAAAAACTAGAGCAAGAAAAACAAGAACGTATTGCTGCCGATAAAGACTTAGATAATCGTAAGGTAGATAAAAGAGAAGGTTATTCTCTTACTAAAAACGACTTTACCGATATTCTCAAGGCTAAGTTGGATGGCATTGAAGAACATGCTAATTATATCACAAAAGTATCTCAGCTTATCAATGATGCTGGTTATCAAACTGAAGCAGATCTTCAGGCAGCTATTGAAAAGATTATTGGGGAAGCTCCAGAGGTTCTTGATACTTTGAAGGAGATTGCAGATGCTTTGGGTAATGACCCAAACTTTGCAACTACAATTACCAAGAAATTGGCTGCTATTACCGAACAGTTGAATCAAGAAATTACTAATCGTACAGAAGCTGATGCCCAGGTACAGGCTAATGTAGATAAGGAAGTTTCTGACCGTAAGGAAGCTGATACTGCTCTTGAGGCTAAGTTGAAAGAATACGTTGATAATGAAGTAGATAAAATTACTGGTAACACTGACGGTATTCAAGCTAGTCTGAATAAGGAAATCCAAGATAGAAAAGATGCCGATGCTGCATTACAAGCTGCTATCACTAAGGAAGAAACGGATCGTAAGGCTGCTGATGCTGCATTAGATACTCGAGTAACTGCTAATGCTACCAAGATACAAGAATTGGCTTTATCTATTCAGGATGCGGTAAATACCGTTAAAAATGAACTTCAGGCTAAGATAGAGGCTTTGCAAACAGAAGTAAATGCTAACAAGGCAAATATCCAACGTAATACTGACAGATTAAATGACCAGATTACTAAGGAAGCTGAAAATTATGCTGAATTAAAAGGCATGGTTAATGCAGAAGCTGAAGCAAGAGCCAATGCTGATACTAATCTTAAGTCTCAGGTAGATAAGGTAAATATCGACTTGAACACTGAGGTTTCAAAGAGAGAAGCTGGTGATACTGTTTTACAGCAGAATATCGATAAGGAGATCTCTGATAGAACTTCAGCAGATACTTTATTAGATAATAAGTTCACTGGCTTGATAAGTACTGAATCTACTGCCCGGGCAAATGAAGATGAGAAAATCAATGCTCGAATTGACCAGGAGATTAAAGATCGTAAGGCAGGAGATGATGCTTTAAGTGCTCGGATTGATACTCTTAATGGTGGAGTAACTGGTTCTTTAGATGAGCTCAGGGAGAAAGTAACTAATAACACTACTGCTATTCAAACCGAAGTAGAAAGAGCTAAGGCTGCTGAACGAGCTCTTAAGGATTCTCTGACTACAGCTATGGAAAATCACAAAGATGATTTGGTAGCTATATCTAAAGATATCAATGATGAGGCTCAAAGTAGACTACAAGAAGATACCAAGCTTCAGAATAATATTGATACCGAAACCCTTAATCGTACTCAGGCAGACACTCTGTTAGAGAATAAGATTACTCAGGAAGTATCAGATAGAGTTCAGGCTGTTGAAAACTTGAATGACCGAAAGGTTGATAAAGTAGATGGCAAAGAGCTTTCTTCAAATGACTTTACCGACTTATTAAAAGCTAAGTTAGATAATATCCAGGAATTTGCTAACTACATTACTAAGGTATCTCAGTTGGAAAACGATTCTAACTATCAGAATGCCGAACAAGTAGAAGCTGCAATCCAAAAGGTTATTGGTTCTGCTCCTGGAGTATTAGATACACTAGAAGAGATTGCAAAAGCATTGGGAGATGATCCTAACTTTGCAACTACAATTACTAATAAGCTGACTGAACTTAAAGGTATTATAAATAAGGAAATCTCCGATAGAACTGCAGCTGATGAACAAGTTACTCAGAAGTTTACTGAATTAAGTACTACACTTAATGCTACAGTAAGTGAATTGAGAACTTTCGTAACAGAAACTCGTTCTGAATTATTAACAAAGGCTCAGGCTCAGGATGAATTAATTGCTAAGAATACTGCTAATATTCAACGTAACCTAGAATTAATTCAGGGATTACAAAATAATCAGAATACTGGTTATCTTGAAATCAAGGAACTATTGAATACGGAAATTGAGGCTAGAAAGGCTGAGGATATTCGTATTGAAGCTAAAGTAGATAAGAATACTCAGGACCTTACTACAGAACGTAATGAGCGTATTGCTGCAGATAAAGTTCTTCAGGATAATATCGATGCAGAGGAAGCTGCAAGAATTGCTGCTGATAATGCTCTGGGTAAACGTATCGATAAAGAAATCGAGGATAGAAAAGTAGCTGATACCGCTCTTGAGAATAAATTTAATGGTATCACTAATGGTTTAGATGAACGTCTTCAGAAAGAAGAAGCAACTTCAAATGCTTTACCCTTAACTATGGTTACGGAAATTGATCCGAACTTGGTTATCAACGGTACTTCTGCTGAAGTAAACTTTAAGAGTTCTGTAAAAGAAGAGGGCAATCTCTATGGAGAACCTATGGCTCGTAAGTTTGCTATCCCTGCTTCTACTAATGCTAAAGCTGGTCTTCAAACCGCATCAGATAAAAAGAAATGGGATTCTATGCCTGGTGATATAATCACTGGAGTTAGTTATACTGCTAAAGCTGATGTAGTTACTACTAATGTAAATAGAAGTACTTACAATGCTGAGGAAGGTATACAAAAATCTAATGATTTCACTATAGATATACCAGCTTCTACATCAGAGAAGGCCGGTGTACAAACTGCAGCGGATAAGAAGTTATTCGATTCTGTTCCTCAGACTATAGTTGTGGGAGAAGGTGCAACTTCAAATGATAAAAATGTTACCATATCAGTAAACAGAAAAACTGTAAGTGAAGGAGTATATAAAGATGATAATACTGTTTTCAATTTACCAGTGGCTTCAACTACTAAAGCTGGTACTATGTCTGCTGCAGATAAGAAATTGTTGGATTCTCTACCTTTAGATATATCAATTAATAGTACTACAATTGAACGGGATAGTACAAAGGTGGTTATAAAAAAGGGTTATGTTAATAAGAATAGTGGGGTATATGACAACAACCAACCTCTATACGAATTAATAAACCTATCTGCTTCTACATCAGAGAAGGCCGGTGTACAAACTGCAGCGGATAAGAAGTTATTCGATTCTCTTCCGGATAAATTTATTACTAATATCCAACAGGGGCCAAAATCTATAGATAGGGTAATCCTTACTAAGAATACTTCTTCTTACTCTCTTGAAAATGGTGTGTATCAAGTTAGAGACGAGATTGCAGATATAGTAGCAGCAACTAAAACTACTGCAGGTGTAATGTCAGCTCAAGATAAAATTAACTTGGATGAAACCTTACCAAATGCAATAGCAAAAGAGGTTCAGGATAGAAAGAATGCAATAGCTGCCCTTGAATCTTCTTCTAATGCTTCTATAAAAGCTCTAGAGAAGAAACATGATGACTTCGTAGCAACTAAAGGCCAAGCTAATGGATTTGCTTCTTTGGATGGTAATGGTTTAGTACCCTCTAGTCAATTGCCTTCTTATGTAGATGATGTTATTGAGGTTTATGCTACTTATGATATCAGTGAAACTGGAAAACTGAGCAATATCAAACTATACTCTGACCCTGATCATGCTAATCCTATTACGGGAGAATCTGGTAAGATATATCTGAATATTACTCAGGGTGAACCTCCTTATCAATTCCGTTGGTCAGGTACTCAATTTGTAGATAGTAATACTTCTTCTCTGATACTTGGAGAAGTTACTGGTACTGCTTATGATGGAGGTAAGGGTAAATACTTATCCAATTGGAGGAAATCTCTGGTGGATAACTTAAGATTTTATTCTCACATCAAGGATAACGGGGCTTGGACTAGAAATGCCAACGAGGTTAGATTAAACTTTGATTGTTCAAATTTCAATGACCCAGTAAGTATAAATTCTTATAACGAACCTATACCTGCTGCTACTAAAGATTTAGCAGGTGTACAAACTGCAGCGGATAAAAAGTTATTCGATTCTCTTCCTGGAGGTATTATCTCTAATATTACTACGTCATTAGCTGATGAATCATTAAAGGATAAGGCCGTAGTTAAACTAAAAATAGAGAACTACAATCGTTACGATAATGAGAATCAGACAATATTACCTGAGTATAAGAAGCTATATTGGAATATTCATTTACCTGCAGCAAGCTCTGACCAAGCAGGTACTATTACTGCAGAACAGTTTAATAAACTTAACTCTGGTCTGAATGGAGATATTACCAATGCTCTGAACGAAGCCAAGGCTTATACGGATGCTGCTAAAACTGCTCTGAATAAATTGATTACCGATGAGGCTGCTGCTAGACAAGCTGCTGATAAGGTTATCCAAAATAATCTGAATGCTCATATAGGTAATACAAGTAACCCTCACAAGGTTACTAAAGCTCAGGTAGGATTGGGTAATGTACAGAACTTAGCTCCTGCAGATATGCCAGTATCTACTGCTCAAGCTACTGCTATTGCAGATGCTAAGGCCGCAGGTACAAAAGCTCAGACCGACTTAAATACTCATGCAAACAGAATAGATAATCCTCATAATGTAACTAGAGCTCAATTAGGATTGGCTACTACAGACCAAGTAGTATTTGCTAAAACTACTGCAGCTTCTGGTTTCTGGAAGGAATCAGATGGTAGATTAAAATCTCAAGTAGAGAATTTGAACCATACTCTGGACCAAATCTGTAATATACCTACAGTTCACTTCAAGATGAATGGCAAATACCAAGTGGGAACTATTGCTCAGAGCTTAGAGGAAATTGAACCTCTGTTGGTATCAGAGAAT